>SESB01000737.1_pt1 | contig 23345 bp, 24 predicted proteins | sample 3171441 | NCBI WGS metagenome assembly SESB01 (sample SAMN06051867, study PRJNA518727) | freshwater metagenome | biome: subpolar coniferous forest; feature: holomictic lake; material: water; isolation source: holomictic Lake 227, 6 m depth | place: Canada: near Kenora, Ontario | collected... | reverse complement strand
CTCAACCAAGTGCTCCTGAAAATTCAATGCCAAATCAAGCCGCTACATATGGTTACCAGCAGGGAACCATTTTAGGAGGAACTGGTTTTCTTAAATTGAGTATTAGCTCAACTACTGCAAAAGTGGAATACATGGGAACAAGTACTACTAATGCAGGTTTAAACAAGAAAGTTTTGCACCAGTATGTGATTTATTAAAATACCGTTTACTCTAAGTTCCTGCGAAAATGAAAATTTTTTAAAGAAGCAATCCTGAGTAAGGGTTGCTTCTTTGTTTTAAAAATATGCAACAAACAAAAGCATAATTATAGTACAAATGATCAAGCTTCATGATAAAAACATTGATAAAATGGGTGGAACGCAATCAGCGATTAATTTGTGATTAAATTAAATAAATTGATAATATTTTTATTAATAGTTACTTATATTGTATAGTTAGCTTTTAAGCAAAGACAACAACAATTTTATGAGAACAGCAAAGGGATTTAAAGTAAATAGTGGTGAAGCCAGATTTGGCGAACACTATAAAATGAAAGGTGTTACTCTAAATAATTTAGACATCAAGATTTCCGGATCTGACACAGAAAATGATTTGGCTGTGTTTGAGCAAACCGGACTTACTCCAAACGGTGGCCCCCCATTACATATACATCCTTTCCAGGATGAATGGTTTTATATTATAGAAGGATCATATTTATTTCAAGTAGGGGATGAAAAGTATCAAATGAAATCAGGTGATACCATTTTCCTTCCAAGAAATGTACCGCATGCCTTCTTACAATTGACAGAAAAAGGGAAGATGATAGTTTCTTATTTACCAGCCGGAAAAATGGAATCTTTTTTTAAGGTTACCGACAAATGGACATCGCCACCTTCAAAAGAAGAAATTGTAAAAGTATTTGCAGACCACGACATGAAAGTTGTTGGAGCTCCATTGAAAATTGATTAACTACCCAATTTAGTAACTAATAAAGAATCATGAATAATTCAAAAGTATTGGTCAGAAATGTAATAATCCCTAAGGATATAGAAGCCGTTAGAAAACTTTGGTTTGATTATTTAACTTGGGGTAATAATGAAATGCAATCGCTGTATGGTGTTCATCCACATGATCCGCAGGAAGCAGTTGAACAAGACATTTTGTTAATTGATAAATTTCTACCACCACATGGAAGATTGATACTTGCTGTTTATGAAGACAAAGTATGCGGACTTGGAAGTCTTAAAAGTATCAACTCCGAAATTGGCGAAATAAAAAGAATGTATGTTAATCCCTCATTTCGAAAGATTGGAGCCGGAAGAGCAATTCTTCAATCATTAATAAATGCTGCAAAAGAAACGGGGTACAAGAAAGTTCGATTAGACAGTCCGAAGTTTATGGAAGCAGCACATTCGCTTTACCGGAGTTTTGGATTTAAAGACATTCCTGTTTATGCAGAAGTTGAAATTCCGGAAGAGTTTAGACAGTATTTATTGTTTATGGAATTGGATCTATCATAATTCATTAACTGGAAATGGAAAAAATTATCATCACAGAAAAATTGAAATTATTCTCTGAATATTGGAGTCCTAAAATTGTCGGAGAATTAAATGGACAACAAGTTAAATTAGTAAAATTTCAGGGTGAGTTTGTCTGGCATAAACATGACAATGAAGACGAAATGTTTTTGGTGATTGAAGGGGTTTTAAAAATGGAATTGAGAGACAAAACCATTGAGATTCATAAAAACGAATTTCTTATTGTTCCAAAGGGAACGGAACATAGACCAGTTGCAGACAAAGAAGTTTCAGTGATGCTGTTTGAACCTGCATCCACTTTAAATACTGGGAATACCGAAAACGAATTGACAAAACACCATTTAGAAACGATTTAGTTTTGATTTTTTTTATAAAGAAGCAATCCTGAGTAAGGGTTGCTTCTTTGTTTTATAGGACTATTAAAACGGTTTAATTCTTCCCTGATTCTGATCCAATTTTTGAAAAAATTAAATTAAACTTAAATTTAATACATTACGTTCGATTTGCCGATATTGTATTGTCTATTGATTATATTGTACAAGCAATTGCAGAATTTGGTGCCCCCCTTTTACTTCCAATATCCTATTCAAATACTATTTCGATTTTTTTAGTACTCAAAAAAATAAGCTTAAACAAACTATGCTTTAATCATTGCTCATTGATGTTTCACAATTTGAAGCATCCAATGCCCTTCCTGATTTTCTTCCGCCAAAAACAAGCATACCAATCAAGATAACCCCACTAAAAATCAAAAATTGTAACATGATTACTACTAAAGAGAAAGAGAATACAATGCAAAACAATATTGTATTTCTATTTATCGCCATTTGGCTTTGTGCTATCATCGGTTTTCATTTTACTTATACCATCAAGTTTCCGAAATTCAACGGCTTTCAATGGGAACAGCATTTTCATGGTGCCATGCTGATGAGTTGGTTTGGAATGCTAATCATTCAACCATTATTAATCAGGTTTAATAAAAGGAATACCCATCGAAACCTTGGAAAAATAAGCTATGTCTTAGCACCTTTAGTTTGTTATTCTGTATTTCTTGTATCAAGAATGGTTTATTACCGGGAAATCAAAACCAGACCTATAGAAAGTGTTTTAGCACAACTTTCAATAGACATACCTACCATTTTTATTTTTGGTTTATTCTTTTTGTTGGCTATGCTCAATAGAAAAGATGCTGCCGTTCATATGCGCTATATGATTGCAACTTCTCTTTTAATGCTAGGCCCAGGATTAGGCCGCGCCTTAACTATTTTTGGAGGCCTCCCTTTTCCAGTTGCAGCAACGATCGTTATCTATATTTCGGAAATAATTGCCGTACTTTTTTTAATCAATGATGTAAGAAAAGGAAACAACTTCAAACCATTCTTAACAATCACCATAATTCTTATTCTTAACCAACTATGTTGGACATATCAAACAGCAAGCTGGTGGCAGTCAATTGCAAGTTGGTTTGTAACACATACTTTTTAAGTAATCATAAAAATAAATTCTATGAAACTAAATCTCTTATTTATTTCAAGTTCTTTTATTGCCTTATCTATTCTTAGCAGTTGCAATAACACAGAAAAATCTAAAACAAACTCAGAAGTTGAATTAAAAGTTTCATCATCAGAAAAGCCAGAATATTATAACCTAAGACCAAAATTGGAGAAAGATTATGGCTATACCCACGCTGTAAAAATCGGTGACGATCTTAAAATTTCCGGGGCAGTAAGCATGACAGATTCAGGTGTCATCATTGGATTAGGTAATATGGAACTGCAAATGAAGAATTGTTATAGTGATTTAGAAAAGATATTACTGCACTACGGCTACAGCATAGATGATGTGTATGCAGAGAATATTTACACCACAAATATGGAAGAATTCATCAAAGTTTCCGGCTTTAGAAATTCAATTTATAAAAAACAATTTCCTACTGGAACCTGGTTGGAAGTAAAAGGATTAGCACTAAAAGGACAATTGATTGAGATTGATATGGAAGCTCATAAGGCAAAATAAAAAGTTCTTGAACAATAACAATAATACCGATAATTAAAAATCAAAAACAATGAAACACATCTTTAAGTCAGTACTTGCAATCAGCTTTGCAGGTATCCTATTTGCATGTAACAATAATTCCAGTGAAAAAAAAGAGGAGGCTAAAGTTTCGGCTGACAGTTCCGCTAAAGCTACTGCTGCACCCGCACCAACTGGACCAAGCCTTCCAATGGATGTTGTAACTATTTACCACACAGTTAAAGATTACAAAACCTGGCGTATGGCTTTTGACGGAGATACGGTTAGACGTAAAGAGGCAGGTTTTTCTTTTGTTGCAGTTGAAAGGGAAGCAGAAAAACCAAATAATGTTAAAATCGTTTTAGCAGTTTCTGATTTGGCGAAAGCAAAAGCATTTCCTTCTGATCCAGGATTGAAAGCAGCAATGGATAAAGGTGGTGTTATTTCAAAGCCCGAATTGAAGTTTTGGAAAATTGTAAGATTCAGTCCAGATAATCAAAAAACGCTTGATACCCGTTTAGAAATTGTTCACAAGGTGAAGAATTATGATGCTTGGTTGAAAGTATATGATGCTGAAGGAGCAGCAACAAGAACAGCAAACGGAATGAACGATGTAGCTCTTGGAAGGGGTATTGAAGACTCTACCCTGATACATATTGTTTTTGAAATAACTGATCTGACCAAAGTAAAAGCAAGACTTGCAGATCCAGCTTTCAAAAAAATAATGATGGATGCAGGAGTTATAGGAAAACCTTCCATTACTTTTTATAAAGACGCTTCTAATTAAGAAACAATACAGTTAATTTAAAAACAGCTAAAGCATTTTGTTTTAGCTGTTTTTTTTGTTACTAGCCAAAACAAATAAACACTTTAAAATGTGTAACTTTATAGCCAGTCTTTTTTAGAAATAATCAACAAATAAATATTGCCATTTATGAAACGCCAAGCCTTACCATTTTTGGTTTCCCTACTCTTATTAATTCCTACTTGTTTTGTGATTGCACAGACAAATAAGGATGAAGCATCTGCTCAAAAAATTGCCGCAGTTGTCAAACAATTAAGCCTCGAAGAAAAGATTGCCCTGCTTCATGCCAATGGGATCTTTGGAACGGCTGGCGTACCGCGTTTAAATATACCTGGTTTGATGACGGATGATGGGCCTTTGGGAGTTCGCGAAGATGTATTGGAGGGTTGGGGTTCTGCAAATTTAAAAACAGATTCTGCTACCTTTTTTCCTAATGGTTCTGCGTTGGCAGCAACATGGAATCCAGCACTTTCTTACGACTATGGACATGCTATGGGAGAAGAAGCGAGAGCAAGAAAAAAATATATTATGTTGGCTCCTGCCTTCAATATTGCTCGTACCCCTTTGAATGGAAGAACTTATGAATACTTATCGGAAGATCCTTTCTTAAATGCAAAAATGGCTGTTCAATCTGTGAAAGGGATTCAGAGTCAGAATATTGCTGCATGTGTTAAACACTATGCCCTCAACAACCAAGAAATTGAACGCGATAGAGTAAGTGTTGAAATCGACGAACGCGCTATGCAAGAAATTTATTTACCTGCATTTAAAGCAACTATTACAGAAGGCAATGCATGGACCATCATGAGTGCTTATAATAAATTAAGAGGTGTTTACTGTTCAGAGAACGAATACTTACTTAAGACTATCCTGAAAGGGCAATGGGGTTTTAAAGGAATCGTGATCAGCGATTGGGGCGGAACACATAGCACCGTAAAAGCTGCAAACAACGGACTAGACCTGGAAATGGGCTCCAGACCTCCTTATAACACTTACTATTTTGCTGATCCATTGCTCAAGGCTGTGAAAGAAGGAAAAGTAAGTGTGGCTACTATCGATGAAAAAGTTAGTCGCATTTTATGGGTAATGTATCATACCACTTTAAGTACTAACCCACCTGCAGGAAGTATCAATACCGCAGCACATAGCAAAACTGCATACAATATTGCAGCAGAATCAGTAGTGCTTTTAAAGAATGACAAACATTTATTGCCACTTAATACAGCAAAAATTAAATCTGTAGCTGTAATTGGTGACAATGCAATACATACTCATCACTTAGGTGGATTTGGTGCCGGCGTAAAAGCCCGATATGAAATAACTCCATTAAAAGGATTAGAAAATAAATTAGATAAAAACACAACTATCAAATTTGCACAAGGATACAGGGCGATTGTGAAATCAAAAGAAAATGTAAATGCGATAGAAACATCTAAAGCAGATCCGGCATTAATTGCAGAAGCTGCTGCATTAGCTAAATCTTCTGAGCTAACAATATTATTTGTAGGTGGTAATCGCGATTATGAAAGTGAGAGTAGAGACAGACCAGACTTGTCACTTCCTTTTGGAGAACAACAATTAGTAGATGCGGTATTGGCGGCAAACTCTAATACCATCATCGTTGTAATAGGCGGTGCTCCTTATGATATCAATAAGATCAAGCAACAAAGCAACACCATCGTTTGGAGCTGGTATAATGGCTCAGAAAATGGAAATGCATTGGCTGATGTATTAACGGGTAAAGTAAATCCATCAGGTAAATTTCCTTTCACATTTCCAGCCGAATTAAAACAATCACCTGCACACGCGCTCAATGCTTATCCAGGGGATTCGGTAGAAACTTATAAAGAAGGCATTTTAGTAGGATACCGCTGGTTTGACACTAAAAAAATTACGCCACTCTATCCATTCGGATATGGCTTGTCTTATACCTCATATGTGTATGGAGGTTTAAAAACAGATAAGCTAACCTATAAGGCAAACGAAACCATTACTGCAAGTTTAAATATTGCTAATACAGGAAATTACACTGGAAAAGAAATTGTTCAACTATATGTGAGCAAACCCAATTCAGCTGTAGCTCGTGCAGATAAAGAATTAAAGGCTTTTACAAAAGTTTTGGTGAATAAGGGAAGTAGTTCAGAAGTGAAATTAACCATCCCTGCAAAAGACCTGGCATACTATGATACGAAATCAGCCAAATGGGTGGTAGAACCTGGAGTGTATAAAATTTTGGTAGGTAGTTCATCTGCTCAGATCAATCAGACAGTTTCGATAACCATTCAATAGTAAAGTTATATTGAACATAATCGAGCTTGTATTGTTTAATATAGATGAGTGATACTTTTTTATCAGCACGTTGGGAAAATTTGATCATGGCAAACTACGCAGTAGATCCAGATGTGCTGCAGCCTTATTTACCCAATGGTGTTGAATTAGATATTTACAAACATAAAACCTACGTTAGCCTCGTGGGTTTTATGTTTAAAAAAACGAGCCTGTTTCAAATACCGATCCCATTTCTGGGAACTTTCGAAGAAATTAATCTACGGTTTTATGTTAAAAGAGTAGAAGGTGATACCATAAAACGTGGCGTTGTATTTATCAATGAAACTGTACCATACAAAATGGTTGCCTGGCTTGCCAACAAATTATATAAAGAACATTATACATCTATACCTACAAAAAATGTGATTGATACTGCTGGTAAAACTAAAAACATTCAATACAGTTGGAAAATTAAAAATAAGTGGAACCAAATATCAGTGTCTACTTCAAAAGAAAAAGAACCAATGTTAGCAGGGAGTGTGGATGAATTTATTTTTGAACACTATTACGGTTATACAAAAATCAATAGCGTTGACACTCAAGAATATAAAGTGAATCATCCCCGATGGCTTGTAAATAAAGTATTAGATTATTCTATCCAATGCGATTTCACTGCTATGTACGGTACCGATTTTTCGTTCCTGAATAACCAAACACCAGAATCCGTAATTGTCGCAGAGGGTTCTCCAGTAACCATTAACTGGAAGAGAACTAATCTCTAATCTTTTGTATTAATAATTTTGAATGACACCAGATTACACAATAATAATTAAGCCGTGATTTTTAATCAAGAAACACTAAACCAATTAGAACAACGCTATAGAACATCTTTTATAAATTCATTAGCAGGTTTCCGTCAGGCAGTTTTGGTGGGTACAAAGTCTACAGAAGGCAACTCTAACTTAGCCATCTTTAATTCACTCATTCATCTTGGTGCCAATCCTGCTCTGTTTGGGTTAATGAGCAGACCTGATACCGTGCAGCGCGACACATTGCAAAATATTCTAGACACCAAGGAATACACCTTAAACTATGTGCAAGCAGTACATTATGAAAAAGCACATCAAACCTCTGCCCGTTATGATAAAGGGGTTTCAGAATTTGAAAAAGTAGGATTTAAAGAAACATATAACCATTCAAGTCTTGCACCCTTTGTTCATGAAGCAATCGTAAAAATTGCAATGCATCTAGAACAAACAATTCCAATTGAGCTGAATGGTACTGTGTTAATTATAGGCAGTATTATGCAAGTAGAAATAGATGCGTCATTTATAGGACCAGATGGATATGTAGCATTATCTGATGCTGAAGTATTAATCAGTCAAGGATTAGATGCCTACTTTGTACCAAAACCTATTGGTCGTTTACCTTATGCAAAACCAACAATCAAATAATAGATCATTCTTTAAGCAATAGTTTGAAAAATATAAAGAAAGCATTCTTACCTCAAAAGATCTGCCTGGTTTGTAATAGACCATTTACCTGGCGCAAGAAATGGGAGAAAGTTTGGGATGAAGTGAAATATTGCAGTGATAAATGCAAATCAAATAAAGCAAAAAATAAACCGTAAAATTAATACTGCTCATACCAGCTAAATTTTTCTTTAACAATTTGCGTTTTAGTTTTTATTAAGTATTCTAAAAATGATGCTGAAACGGGTGAATGTTTTTTACCCTTCAACCATATTAAACTCCAAGTTGTTTTAATAGGCGTTCCTTTAACTTGTATGATCTGTAGTTCTTTATCGTGCAATTCATTTTTTATTCCAATAAGAGGCATGATAGAATAACCTAGTCCAGCGAGTATGGCTTGTTTTACCGCCTCATTCGATGTTAGCTCCATTTTCTTTAATACAGTGAGTTTATTTTTTTCAAAAAAACCTTCCATAGCTTGTCGAGTACCTGAACCTTTTTCGCGAAATATCAATGGCAAATCCTGAAACAATTCTTTTGTTGAAATTCCCTTTTTAAATTTGGATTGCTCATCTCCTACCAGGTATAATTTATTTTGCAACAAATCTAATTTCTCAATTTGTAATGAAGTTGGCAAAATAGATACCAGGGCAAAATCAACTTCATTGTTTTCTAAACTACTAATGACCTTACTTTTATTTGTTACATCCATCAATAATTCAATGCTTGAATGTTGCTTTATAAAATCGGCCAAAAAATAAGGCATCACATATTTACCAGTAGAAACCACAGCAATTTTTAATCGGCCACTCAATTGACCCTTATATGCAAGTGTCTTATAATTAATGGCATATACTTGATTAATGATATTTTCCGCTGCCTCTGCAATTTCTCTCCCAAAGTCTGTAATGAAAATCTTTCTTCCAATCACTTCAGTTAAAGGAATATCAAACTGATCTTGAAAATTTTTCAGCTGAATAGAAACAGCTGGCTGCGTTAAATGCAATTCCTCAGACGCCTTTGTAACACTCTCCGTCTGCACAATTTTTAAAAAAATCTGTAACTGATTGAGGGTATAGTTCATAAATTTTATTTATGGTTTACATAACAAAGATAAATGTTTGTTTATGTATTAAAAACTCAATTTTGGCATATCAAACAAAATAATAAAAATGACAAGAATTACTGTAGCAAAAGGGGATGGCATAGGCCCTGAAATTATGGAGGCCACATTAGATATATTATTATCTGCGGGTGCTCAAATTGAAATTGATGAAATTGAAGTTGGTGAGAAAGTATACTTGGCAGGTAATTCCTCAGGTATTTCACAGCAATCTTGGGAAATCATCAGAAAAAACAAAGTGTTTTTGAAGGCCCCAATTACTACACCTCAAGGAGGAGGTTATAAAAGCTTAAATGTAAGTACCAGGAAATTTCTGGGACTCTATGCCAATGTAAGACCCTGTAAGAGTCTATCGCCCTTTATAAGCACAAAGCATCCCATTATGGATCTGGTGATTGTCAGAGAAAATGAGGAGGATTTATATGCAGGAATTGAACACCAACAAACGGATGAAGTTGTACAATGTTTAAAACTAATAAGCCGCCCAGGTTGCGAAAAAATAATTCGTTATGCATTTGAATATGCCAAACAAAATAATCGAAAAAAAGTGTCCTGTTTCACAAAAGACAATATTATGAAACAGACAGACGGTTTATTTCATCAGGTTTTTGATGAAATATCAAAAGAATATCCTGAAATAGAAAACGAGCATTGGATCATTGATATTGGTGCAGCAAAGATGGCAGATACTCCTGAAGATTTTGATGTTATAGTAATGCCCAATTTATACGGGGATGTTCTAAGCGATGTAGCAGCTCAAATTACAGGGTCGGTTGGTTTAGCTGGCTCTGCTAATATTGGAGAAGAATGCTCCATGTTTGAAGCAATCCATGGTTCTGCCCCAACCATTTCTGGTAAAAACTTAGCAAACCCTTCAGGATTAATTCAGGCTGCCATCTTAATGCTGAATCATATTGGCCAAATTAAAGTAGCTGAAAAAGTGCAAAATGCTTGGCTAAGAACAATAGAAGAAGGGATTCATACCAATGATATTTTTAAGGAAGGAACAAGCAAACAAAAAGTTGGCACAAAAGAATTTGCTCAAGCGGTGATCGCAAACTTAGGTAAAATGCCATCTATGTTTAAACCTGTGACATATAAAAATCAAGGTCAATTAACCCTGCCAAAATACAAACGCAAACCAGCTGCCAATAAAATATTAGTGGGAGTAGATGTATTTGTTCATTGGAATGGAAATGATCCTAATGAATTGGCAGAAAAAGTTATGCTAGTTGAAAATAAAAATAATATAAAACTAAATATAATCACAAATAGAGGAATTAAGGTTTGGCCAGATGGATTTAAAGAAACCTTTTGTACCGACCACTGGAGATGCCGCTTTAAAAAATCAGATAGCACAGAAATAACTAAAGCAAATATCATAACACTACTACAACAATGCATGATTGAAAATATAGATACTATTAAAACTGAAAATCTATATTCTTTTGATGGGAAAGCTGGCTATTCATTAGGACAAGGGCAATAAACTAGATAAACTTTAAAATAGAATCAAATGAATTTTGAAGAACAAGTAACACTCATTGATGGCACATTCTCAGAAACAGATGCCAAAGAAATTTTACTGAATATCATAAGTACTAAAATCCATTTTCATAGTATGAAAAACTTTAGCGCTCAAGAACGATTTGGGAAAGACGATGCAAACTCTGTGAAAAGAATGGCCGATCTGAATCATGATTTTGAAAAGATCAAGGAATTAATAGACAAGGCTAAAGCAACTAATTTGAATCTGAATATTCATTCAACTATTCAGATTTCCTTCTCAGAAAAACAAAAATAAACTATCAATGAATTTCAATCTTCTCTCTGAAAACCTCACCAATCCGGCTTTACTATTTTTTGTGCTTGGTATTATTGCTGTATATGTAAAAAGCGATCTGGAGATTCCGGCTAATTCTTCAAAATTCATTTCTCTCTATTTATTATTTGCAATCGGGTTCAAAGGAGGGCAAGAATTATCGCACGAAGCATTTACAACTGAGATCATACTTTCTATGTTATTTGGCATTGGGATCTCATTAGTTATTCCGGTGTATACATTCTTTATATTGAGAAAGAAAATGAATGTCTTTGATGCAGGTGCCATCGCAGCTGCTTATGGTTCTGTAAGTGCTGTTACATTTGTAACTGCCGTTTCTTATCTAGAATCCAATCAATTAACAGTGCACGGCCAAATGGTTGCAATCATGGCATTAATGGAATCACCGGCCATTATTATGGGATTGGTGTTAATTTCATTTTTCAATAAAACCGACTCCCCGGATATAAAAAAGAATGCTGCTATTCAGCATTCCTTAACCAATGGAAGTGTATTACTAATTCTTGGAAGTTTGGTGATCGGCTTTTTAGCAAGTGCTAAACAGGCAGAAGGGATTAAACCATTCACCAATGATATTTTTAAAGGGTTTCTTGCGATATTCCTTTTGGATATGGGTATAACAAGCGGAAGAAAGTTAAAGGCCTTTTTCTCCTTTGGCTGGTTTCCCCTTTTATTTGCAATAGCCATTCCTCTTATCAACGGATCAGTATTTGCTATTTTAAGCGGATTCATAACACATGATATTTCCAATCGTTTTATGTTCGCCATTTTAGCAGCGAGTGCATCCTATATAGCAGTTCCTGCTGCCATGAAAATATCGGTACCAAAAGCAAATCCAGGCCTCTTCTTACCCATGGCACTGGCAGTAACTTTTCCCATCAACATCACCATTGGTATGCCTATCTATTTTATGATCGTTCAAAATAGCTGATGATTCCATTATTAAAACTAAATTAAACGCCTATTATATATTAGAAACTTCAGTATATTGTATTGTACTAAATTTTTGACCCACACAAATTTTATGACAAGATCAACATTACTAGAAAAGTTATACCAACATGCATTTGATATGGTGCAATTTGGCGAATCGAAAAACACTACATTGATCAGTTTTAATGTGGCGGCAATTATTGGAATGGCCTTCGTTTGCCATTTTACCTCCAATTTTTATATCTGTTATTATGCTTGCTTCGCTATACTTTTTTCGGGTATTTCTATATTGATAGGTTTTTCTGCTTTGATTGCAAAAGTGAAGAACAAGACATACGATATTAATTTAACAAAAAACGACAACCTGTTATATTTTGCAACTGTTGCTCATATGACAGACACAGACTTACTCGAAAAACTCTCTTCAAATTATGGCTGCATTTCTGAAAATGAAAATTATGAACGTGACTTAGCTAAACAAGCCATCATTACCAGTCAAATTGCTTCACGAAAATTTAAATTATACAATCTTGCAATTGGATTTACTTTCGCAGGAATTGCAACACCAATTAGTGTCTTAGTTTATAAGTTTTTAATCGATAGAGATAAATAATACCATGAATTACTTAAGAAAAATAACATACCCCATGATATTGGGTTTGTCGCTTTGTGCTTTTAATAATACTACTGCACAAATGCCGAATTCAAAAAAAACAAATCTGGAAACTGCAAAGTCCTCAATTGTTTCGTACGAAAAATATATCGATGAAAATAACGATCAGCATTTGAAAGAGTTTTTAGAGCTGGTTTCTATTCCAAGTATTTCTTCCATTCCAGCAAACAAACCAGATATAGCAAAAACTGCAGCTTGGATTGTCAATAAATTAAATAGTATCGGTATCAGTAATGCAAAACAATTATCAACCGATGGAAACCCAGTAGTGTATGCAAACTGGGATAAAGCACCAGGCAAACCCACTGTTCTAATTTATGGTCACTACGACGTACAACCCGTTAATGAATCAGAATGGGATAACCCTCCATTTTCTCCTGTAATTAAAAATAATAGAATTTATGGCAGGGGCGCTAGTGATGATAAGAGTGGTGTTATTACTGCTATTTGTGCTATTGAAGCGATGTTGAAAACAGATGGGAAATTACCAGTGAATGTGAAATTTTTATTTGAAGGAGAAGAAGAAATTGGCAGTCCGAATTTTAAAAAATTCTTAGAAAATAATAAAGAACTATTAAAAACAGATTTTGCTGTAACGGCCGATGATATTCAGGATAGCGAAACTGAACCTGTCATTACTTTAAGTTTAAGAGGAGCTGCACAACTAGAATTTACTGTAAAAACTGCAAATACAGATGCACATTCCGGACAATTCGGAGGCAAAACTCCCAATGCTGTTGTAGCTATGTCGCAGATTATTAGCTCATTCTATGATAAAGTAGGTAATGTAGCTGTAGAAGGATTTTATGATAAAGTATTGCCTATTACTGCAGCGCAAAAAGAAATGATGAAACGCATCCCTTATGATCCTGCTACCGACATGAAGATCCTTGGAACCACCGCAGAAGTTGGTGACCCAGCCTTTACTCCGCAAGAAAGAATGTGGTATCGCCCAACTTTAGAAATCATTGGTATGCAAGGTGGATATACTGCTGCTGAAGGACACTCGAATATAATTCCTGGACACGCCATGGCAAGAATTACCTGCCGTTTGGTAAATAATCAAAATGGGCAGGAGATTGTTGATCTGATAGTTAAACACATCAATAAGCATTGTCCGGTTGGTGCTTCAGTTTCCTTTAAATACAAACCCGGTTATGCAAGTCCAATGCAATATCCAACTGATACAAAAGGATACCAATATGTAGCAGATGCATTAACTAAAGTATACGGAAAGCAACCCTTGCAAATGGCAGCAGGTGGTAGTGGCGGTGCAATGCTCTCTTTCAAAGAAACTTTGGGTGTGTATGCTTACTCTTTAGGTTTTGAAATGCCCGATGAAAAATGGCATGCATCAAATGAATTTTTTCGGTTGTCGAGTTTCAGAAAAGGACAACAGGTGTATTGCTATTTTTTACAGCATTTAGGAGACGAAGAAGGGAAAGCAAAATAATATGTATTTCTATTTTGCAATCTTACTATAGATCTTATCCGCAATTTCCTCTAACTCACTTTGTGCTGTCCGGTCTGATTCGTTGGTTAATAAAACGATTCCAATATTTAATTCTGGATAGATTACACAATAACTAGAAAAGCCAAATGTACCGCCGCTTTGCCAGATCATTTTTTTCTTATGCTGATTTAACTTCATTTGCCAATTTAAACCAACAGCATAGTCATTTATTTTCCCGGTTGTGACCATATGAGATAAGGTTACTACTTCATCCAATTCGTTTAAATGAAACTTTAAATAGTACAGCATATCTGTCACATTCGAATAAATGCCACCTGCTGCATCAAGCATGGGTGGATTATATGGCATCAAAATTCCTTTTTCGTTATACCCTTTGGCTAATAGCCTTGTATTATTCTTAGCAAAGATTACATTGGTATTCCCCATGGCTAATGGCCTGCAAATATTGACTTCTATTATTTTATCAAAGGGCTTATTGTACACTTTCTCTAAAATATATTTTAATAATTGAGCCCCTGCATTACTATAATGAAACTGATACCCAGGAACAGTATCCAATTTCACTTTGTGCAAGTCTTCTAAAAATTGTTGTTTCGAATAATTTTGCTGGATACGTGAAATCACAAATGGTAAACTGTCGTAATTAGGATTCTTAAAAAGAGTTGAACTATCGGGCATGAAAAAAGGAAGTCCAGAAATATGACTCACCAACTGATATAATCGAATAGGTGTTCCCTTGTATTCTAAATTGGGATAACTGCCCTCCAGATACATGCGTATATCATCATTCATTTTCAGCTTCTGATCCTTCACTCCTTTTGCTAACAAGGTTCCCATAAATGTTTTGGAAATAGAACCAATTTCATAAAGGGTTCTGTTTGTTGGCAATTCTTGTTTTTCTAATTGAGTAGTTCCATAATTATATGTGGCAATTTCACCCTTATTATAAATCCCAATTGAAATTCCAACTTTTGACTGCTGACGAATAAATGGCAAAACAAATTGATGAACAACTGAATCCAAACTATTTTGAAGTGTGTTATCAGTAGATGTATTTTTTTGGGATTGTCCTGTTATAGAATAAAGGCAAAACAAGATAATCATACTACATTTTGTCATCCTGTTTAATAATTTAATTAATATTACTTAAAACAAACAAGTATTTGACTTGAAAATAAATACTAACCTAACTTTTAGCTTTTTACAGCCTTAGTTTTGAATTGTTAAAACAAAAATCATAAAAACTTTCAAATTTTTAATTGGAAAAATTAATTTATTCTTATACATATTAATAATTTATTAATCCATTTTATTTACTTTTCTTGATTCTGATTTGTACTTTTTTATCTAAAATCACAAATCATGACCACAAGAGACGTAGCCAACCAATTGGTTGAACTTTGCCGATTTGGCAAAATCGATGAAACACAAGAACTTTTATTTGCTGAAAATGCCCAAAGTATTGAAGCGAATGAAATGATGGGTCCAAAAGTTGTTCAGGGATTAGAAGCCATCAAAGCAAAATCTGTATTATTCCAAGAAAATGTGGAAACCTTCCATGGTGCAGAAATTTCTGATCCAATAGTTGCTGGGAATAGCTTTGCTATTACCTGGAAAATGGATGCCACTTTCAAGGGCAGAGGTCGAATGACTTATGAAGAAGTCTGTGTGTACCAAGTAAAAGATGGGAAAATTGTTTTGGAACAGTTTTTCTATTAATGCAATTCCTGCTTCAATGATCTTATACCCAATAGTATCCCATAACTATTGGGTATTATTATTTTAGATTAATATATTGTGTTGTGAAAGACAATTTTTCAGACCAATCTAATTTATATCAACAGTTTAGGCCAACTTATCCTATTGAATTGTTGGAATGGATCTATCAGCACGTTACAAACTTTAATACAGCTTGGGATTGCGGTACTGGAAATGGTCAGATTGCTAGTGAACTTGCTACAAAATTCAATCATATTTTTGCCACTGATATTAGTACGCAACAATTGGCGAATGCTCCAATTCTACCTAACATCAAATATTCAAAACAAGCTGCAGAACATACTAATTTTTCGAATGATGTATTTGATTTGATCACAGTTGGGCAAGCCATTCATTGGTTCGATTTTGAAAAATTTTATGCAGAAGTAAAAAGAACTGCAAAAACAAATGCATTAATTGCAGTTGTAGGATATGGGAAATTCAATTCCGAACCCGCCATCGATTCTATCATTGAAACACTTTACACAGATATTATTGGTACATACTGGGATAAAGAAAGAATCTTTATCGAAGAAAAGTATCTAACTATTCCTTTTCCATTTAAAGAAATAGAATGTCCCGATTTTTCTAAAGAATATTCCTGGAGCTTTTCACAACTCATTGGTTATTTAAAAACCTGGAGCGCAGTAAAACACTATCAAAAAGAGAAAAATAAAAATCCTATAGATCTAATCAAAAAAAAATTGGAGTCGTATTGGAAATCAGGTGAAGTAAAAATAATAAAGTTTCCAATTATTATAAGAATGGGTAGAATTAATTAATTTAAATAAAAATTCAGAATTATGGAATCTGCACAACCTACTACCAAGCGTTTAATTATTTTCAGTTCCATCATTTTGGCTATCATTGGCATTTTAAGTATTATAAATTATTCCGTTAGTCAAACACTAAGCTGGTCGCTCTACCCAATTGGTGCCCTTTTAATGATCTGGGCAACTTTCGCCCCTACTGATTTACCTAGATACAGATTATTAGGTTCGTTTATTGGTTTTAGTTTTTCCATATTTCCATTCTTATATTTGATTGCAGCGCTTAGTGGTGATGGTGCATGGTTTTGGCCATTGGCTGTTCCACTAGCACTTAGCCTTATAATGTCACTAGGTATTTTCTTTTTCTTGTTTTTACATTTAAAAAACAAATGGTACACTGGGGCGGTAGCCTTTTTTTTATTTGGAGTGGTACTCAATTATATGGTGGGAGAAATCATTAAACGATATTTAGATTACAAAATTATTCAAGGCGAAATTTACAACCGTGCAACAGTATATAGCTTCTTACTTGCTTCCATTTTATTTGCTTTGATTGGTTTTAATAGACGTCCAAAAAATCTTAATAATTAGTACTTAATAAATAATTAAAAGTTTAAAAAGGCTATAATAATAAAATAAATATTTCTACTTTGTAGTATCTAATACATTATTTCTTTTTTTAGTTCCCCTTGTATTTATTAGGGCAATGCCGTTTTTTAATAAAATAATTATATAACATGAAACATTTATTAACTCTTTCTATTACTGGTTTATTTTTTTTTCTTACTGCCTGTTCGAATAATGCTTCCGAAAAAACGCCCGCTACGAAAGACAGTTCTTCCGCATTCGATTTATCAACTGCTAAAAAAATTATAGAACAAAAAGATGAAGAATGGTCAAAGGCTGTATCAACTCCTGACAGTATTGCATTGGTGCATCATTTTACTAAAAATGCCAGCATTCTTCCTCCCAATGGCGAATCGATTGTTGGCGAAGCAGCAATTGCTTCTTTTGCTTCACAAGTAATGAAATTTGGAATCAAATTTTATCAGGATTCTATTGTTGAATTAAGTGGTTGCAATGATAAATTAATTGAACAGGGTGTCTATAAAATGGGAGATGGGAAGGGTAACACTTTAGATAAAGGAAAATATATAGCCATCTGGGAAAAAGAGGATGGTGACTGGAAAATCAAAACGAATATGTACAATTCTAACTTGCCATTGCCATCAGCAAAAAAATAAATGCCTGTTTTAAAAACAGCCGAATCAATAACAATGAAATGGACATATTTCCTCTGATTAAATAAAAAACTAACCCCATGACTTTCGAACATGGGGTTAGTTTTTCAAGGAATAATTTCTGATAATTAGATCCTACTGCTAGAGTCCTAAAAGATTATATAATTCTTTGTCCATTTGTGGTAACACTTCGCATTTGTTATCGAAGTGCATTTTTGTAGTTTTACTTACACCAAACTTTAGCCATGTTAGCAAGCCCATATGGTTTGGGTTTCCAGTCATCCCATTTTGTATTGCATACTTCTATTAACTGTTGTATATTGAATTAATAAGTTTTTACCTACTTAAATATCAATTCATCAAATATGAAATTATTTAAACCCATTGTTTTATTAATCCTGTTTTTGCAACTAACGAATGCATTTTATGCCCAGGACTCTATTAGTGCTTATACCAAACACACATACATGATTCCTATGCGTGATGGGATTAAGTTGTTTACAATGGTTCTAACACCAAATGCAGCCAATCAACCTAGTCCCTTTTTAATTCAAAGAACACCATACGGGGCAGATATTCCTATACCAAATAGCGATAGTATCATACCTGTTAAATTCATGGGTTCTCTTAAAGCCATGGCCAAAGAGGGTTATATTTTTGTGTTCCAGGATATGCGTGGCAAATTTAAAAGTGAAGGCACTTTCGAAATGACTCGTCCTTTATATCATTTAACTGATAAAACCAAAACAGACGAAAGCACAGACGCTTATGATGCCATTGATTGGCTCCTGAAAAATATATCAAATAATAGTGGGAAGGCCGGCATTAATGGGGTTTCTTATCCTGGTTATTTGGCATTGGATGCTTCTGTAGATCCACATCCTGCGCTCAAAGCAAGTTCGCCACAGGCTTCACCTGCTGATATGTTTCTGGGAGATGACTTTCATCACAATGGAGCATTTCGATTAAGCTATGGATTTGAATACAGTTATCTAGTAGAAAATGATGCAAAAACCAATAGCGATTTCCCTTTCCCACAATACGATTTGTACAATTGGTATTTACAATTAGGTTCTTTAAAAAATGTAAATGAAAAATATTACCACAATCGATTACCATCATGGAATGATTTTACAAAACACCCTAATTATGATTGGTTCTGGCAAAAAGCATCTACACTAAAATCGATACACAAAGCAGAGATCCCAATGATGCACGTGGGCGGTTATTTTGATCAAGAAGATTTGAATGGACCTCAAGTGCAATATGCACACATGGAATCCCAGGACAAGTCTAATAAAAATTTCATTGTATTAGGCCCCTGGAACCATGGAGGTTGGGAAGGTGCAAAGGGTGATAGTTTAGGAAAAATAAGTTTTGGATCAAACACTACAGAATGGTTTCATGCTTATGAAAAAAAGTGGTTTGATTATTGGTTAAAGGGAAAAGGTGATGGAAAATTTGCAGAGGCTAATTGTTTTCAAACCGGTACAAATGTTTGGAAGAGTTATACTACTTGGCCACCAAAAGAAGCAATTATTCAAAAGTTATATTGCCAAGCTGATAATAGTGCAAGTTTTAATAAGCCCAATCAATCAGTAGCTTCGGTTCAATATATCAGTGATCCAGCACATCCTGTTCCCTATCGAGCACTACCCATTGAAGCAACTTATGGCGATGGCAGTAGATGGTTTCCCTGGCAAACAGAAGACCAACGATTTGTGAGCACAAGACCAGATGTAGTAAGTTTTACCATGGATAGCCTTACTACAGATTTAACCGTTACGGGAAAAATTGATGCACATATTTATGCAAGTAGTACTGGATCTGATGCTGATTTCGTTGTTAAGCTAATTGATGTATATCCCAATTTTAACCAGCCTGATAAATCAATGAGTGGCTATGAATTACCTGTTGCCATGGAAGTGCTGAGAGGTCGTTTCAGAAAAAGTTTTGAAACCCCATCCCCATTAGTTCCGGGCAAGGCTGAAGAATTTGTGATTGATTTACATGCTATCAACCATACTTTTTTAAAAGGACATAAAATAATGATACAAATTCAAAGTACCTGGTTTCCTTTGATTGATAGAAACCCTCAAAAATTTGTTCCAAATATCTTCGAGGCAAATGAAAAAGATTTTATAAAAGCTACACAAACTATTCACTGCAACAGTACTCTTGCGAGTTATATAGAATTACCAATCGTTAAATAATCACCCTTGCAAGCTCTTTACAAAAGTTGTAAATTGGTTATGGAACAGTTTATTTAAAACCCAACAATTAATAAAACGTGTATAAAATAAAATCAATCCTATTTCTAGTAATAGCAGTATGTTTTTCCCATTCAATTGCATTTGCTCAGGAAGATTATCAAAAAGAGATCAAAGATTATGCAATTCAATTAAATACTTCTTTCAACAAAGTTCAGCAACGTTCTAGTGCATTTGAATTCAGTGATACGAATCGTTTAAAATGGAATAACCTTCCAGTTGGCTTAAGGCCTAGAGTAGGAACGAGTATTGGCAATATGACAGAGGATCAACGAAGATTGGTACATCGGATTTTATCAGCATCCCTCAGTTCGCAAGGTTACTTAAAAGCTACCAGCATTATGCACCTCGATGAACTAATTAATCGATTTTATGATAGCATGTACTATCGTAAAGAGATCAATGAAGAGACACATAAATTTTTATTAGATCTACTATGGTCCCCAAAAAATTATTATTTCGCATTCTTTGGTGTGCCGAGTGATGAAATTTGGGGTTATAAATTAGAAGGACATCATTTATCTATTAATTTCACTTTCGTTAAAGACAAAATTTCAGTTACTCCATTTTTTATTGGAACCGATCCTTCAGAATATCTCTATAATGAATATGCAGGACTTCGAGTTTTAGGTCAGGAAGAAGATCTGGGATTAAAGCTAATTCAATCATTAACTGATGTACAAAAAAAGAAAGCAATCATGAGTGGAGAAGCCCCAGGCGACATTATCACTTCTGCAGAAAGTGGCAAGCGTTTAATAGATAATTGGGGAATAAAAGCAAGTGATTTAGACAAAAAGCAAAAAGAAATATTGCAAGGTATCATTAGAGAATATGTGTTTAATTTAGAATTTGAAAAAGCAAATATTGAGTACGATAAAATATTAAAAGCAGGAATTGACAATATTTATTTTGGATGGATTGGCGGGCAGGAAGAAAAAATTGCCCACTACTTTATTTTAAATGGACCAACCTTTTTAATTGAGTTTGATAATAATGGTGGACCCAGAAAAGCGGCCAATCACATTCATACAATTTGGAGAGAAAAAGGGAATGAATATGGAGAAGACGTTTTGAAAAAACATTATTTATCTGAGAAACATTAATGATATTTTTTTATTGAGCTTAATTAATTAAAATGAATTGGAAACTATCTAACCTAAGTATATTTATTGTTTTTATTTTATTTACGATTCAAGTTTTCTCACAGCAGAAGCCTTTGCGTGTAGGTATTGTAGGACTTACTCATACCCATGTGCATGGAATTTTAGGTAGAAAAGATGATGGAACTATTCAAATAGTTGGCATTGTAGAACCTGATCGGGAGCTGGCCATGCGATATGCAAAGCAGTATGGGTTTTCTATGAACAATGTTTACAATACCATGTCAGAAATGTTTGCTGCAGCCAAGCCAGAAGCAGTATGTGCTTTTGGATCTATTTATGAGCACTTAGGCGTTGTTGAATTTTTTGCACCCAAAGGGATTCATGTTATGGTAGAAAAACCATTAGCAGTAAATCTTGAACACGCAAAAAAGATGGAGTCTCTAGCATTAAAATACCATATCGAATTACTCACCAATTACGAAACAACTTGGTATCCTAGCAACCAGAAAACAAATGAACTTTTAAAGAAAGGCTTAATCGGTGATATGAAAAAAATGGTGGTACACGATGGTCATCGTGGCCCGAAAAAAATAGCTATTCCATCTGAGTTTTTTAATTGGCTTACCGATCCCATTCAAAACGGCGGCGGAGCAATTATAGATTTTGGCTGCTATGGCACCAACTTAAGTACCTGGTTAATGGACGGGAAAAAACCTAATTCTGTTACTGCCATCACTCAACAATTACAGGCTGAAAATAATCCGAAAGTAGATGATGAATCTATCATCATTTTAAAATACGATCATTCAAACAGCATCATACAGGGTTCATGGGATTGGCCGATTGGCAGAAAAGATTTGGAAGTATATGGGCTAACTGGTGCTATTTATGCTGATAATAAATACCAGCTACGAACACGTATGGCGGAAGGTTATGATGGTTTCAAAGAAGAGACTGTAAAACTAAAAGATCTTGATTCGCCAAGAAATGATCCATTTGCTTATTTAGCTGCAGTCGTAAAAAAACAAATAACGCCAGAACCATTTGACCTTTCATCATTGGAAAATAATATGGTTGTAATGGAAATACTGGATGCTGCCATTCGAAGTGCAAAAACAGGAAAAACGATTTACCTAAACAAATAAAAATAGATCTGGAATTATACGATGTAAGTTGGGTTCCAATTGTTGAATTTAAAAGCTAAAAAATGTCGTATCCTATTTTTGAAGAACAGATTTTTGACAAACTAGATTTTTCAGCTAAGGCATTCCCTACTGCTGAATATGAGGTTTGTGAGTTTAAACATTGCAACTTAAGCGGAGCTGATCTTTCGAATTGCGTGTTTACAGATTGCATTTTCTCGAGCTGCAATATTAGCAATACAAAACTTGGAAACACTGCTATTAGAGGTGTACAATTCAATGGCTGCAAATTATTAGGATTACGTTTCGACGAATGCAATGATTTTTTATTCACTGCAAAATTCACGAATTGTAATTTACATTTATCTAGTTTTTATCAGCGCAAAATGCGGCAAGCAAAATTCATAAATTGCGATTTGCAAGAAACTGATTTTTCTATGGCAGAATTAATTCAAGTTTCATTTGATCAATGCAATTTAGCTGGCGCCGTTTTTGATGCATCCAATTTAGAGAAAGCAGATTTTAGAACTTCCTATAATTTCACCATCAATCCTCAGACCAATAAAATTAAAAAAGCACGCTTTAGTAAAGACGGTTTGGAAGGGCTTTTGAGTCATTTAGATATTATCATTGAATAATCTTTGAATATGGACCTTGAACAATTACGCGAATACACTTTGAGTAAACCCGATGTTGAAGAAACATTCCCATTTGGGCCAGACACTTTGGTTTATAAAATCAAAGGCAAAATGTTTTTACTTACCGGTTTTGATAGTATTCCACTTCAGTTCAATGTAAAGTGCGATCCGGATCTGGCACTTGAATTAAGGGAACAATACGCATCTGTAATTCCTGGTTGGCATATGAATAAGAAGCATTGGAATACAGTAATCATTGATGGGTCTATTTCAAATAGGGAACTTCAGAAGATGATTGATCA
>SESB01000735.1_pt1 | contig 23350 bp, 25 predicted proteins | sample 3171441 | NCBI WGS metagenome assembly SESB01 (sample SAMN06051867, study PRJNA518727) | freshwater metagenome | biome: subpolar coniferous forest; feature: holomictic lake; material: water; isolation source: holomictic Lake 227, 6 m depth | place: Canada: near Kenora, Ontario | collected... | reverse complement strand
CGAAACAGAGTTTCGGGGACAAGCCCGTTCCCAATCAGGAGATTGGGAACGAGAAGCAAATGGACGCTATGCTCCCAGCAAGTTGCGGAAGTAGCCGATGGTGCGCTCGATGCCTTGTTCCAGCGGCACCTTGGGCTCCCAGCCGAGATGCTTTTTGGCCAGGCTGATGTCCGGTTTGCGCTGTTTGGGATCGTCCGCAGGGAGTTCCTTGTGGGTGATCTTGGAGGTGCCGCCCACTTTTTTGAGCACCAGTTCCGCGAGCTCAAGCATGGTGAATTCGCCGGGGTTGCCGAGGTTCATCGGCCCCACGATTTCCTCCTGGTTCATGAAGCGGATGAAGCCTTCGACGAGGTCGTCCACAAAGCAGAAGGAGCGCGTCTGGGAGCCGTCGCCGTAGACGGTGAGATCCTGGCCCTTGAGCGCCTGGACGATGAAGTTGGAGACCACGCGGCCGTCGTCTGGGAGCATGCGCGGGCCGTAGGTGTTGAAGATGCGGACGACGCGGATGTCCACTTTGTTCTCGCGGTGGTAGTCAAAGAAGAGCGTCTCTGCGCAGCGCTTGCCTTCGTCATAGCAGGAGCGGCGGCCGATGGGGTTCACGTTGCCCCAGTAATCTTCCGTCTGCGGATGCACGGCCGGGTCGCCGTAGACTTCCGATGTGGATGCCTGGAAGACGCGGGCGCGCACGCGCTTGGCCAGGCCGAGGCAGTTGATGGCCCCCATGACGGAGGTCTTCATCGTCTTGATCGGGTTGTATTGATAGTGCGGCGGCGAGGCGGGGCAGGCGAGGTTGAAAATCTGGTCCACCTCGGCCTTGAAGGGCTCGATCACGTCATGCCGGATCAGTTCGAAGCGGGGATTGCCGATGAGGTGCTGGATGTTGGCTTTTCGTCCGGTGAAGAAGTTGTCCAAGCAGAGAACTTCGTGCCCGGCTTCGATGAGCCGCTCGCTGAGATGGGAACCGAGGAATCCGGCTCCGCCGGTGATGAGGATGCGCATGGTTTTTAGGTGAGGGTTGGTGCTTTTTAACTCCTAACGCCGCAAATGTCCAGCAACCCAGCTTGAGAACTCCACGGCGTTGTGCAGAAATTCGCGGCCAAAGCCATGCAGGGTCAGGTGCGGGGCGGTGAGCAGCACCAGCGCGGTGAGCAGGGCCAGGTTCATGAGATAAATAATCACCAGCGAAAAGAAGGTGCCGTGCGAGGAAAGGTCGGTCTGGCCCTTGGGGAGCATCCAAAGCGTGAAGCTCATGTGGAAGCTCCAGGTAAACCCGAGCGCCAGAAAAAGCCAGCGGGTGTAGGGGGCCATATCGCAGAACATCCAGCCGATGGCGTAAAGCACCATCACCAACACGCTGTAGATCGGGTAAAAATAGGGGGAAAGGGCGATCAGGACATTGCTTTTGTTCGTCAGGATGTGGCCGCCGTCCCGGCGCACCTCAAAGGCGCTCACGCGCCCGCCCATGAGCCAGACCCACACGGCGTGGGTCAGTTCGTGGCCATAGACGTAGACATAAATGGACACCCGGCGGGGGATTCCAAAGAAGGCGACGAACCAAAGGAGTGCTCCCAGACCGAAGAACCAGAATTCCTCGGTGGCCCAATAGCGGTGGCGCACGGTTTCCTGCGCAAAGAGGTGGAAGAACGAGAGGCTCCAGACGGCGGCCAGCGGGAGCAGAAACACCGCAATGACGGTGTTCAGCACACGCGTGGGCACGACAAGCCTGCTGCGCTCGGATGCCTTGGCCGGTACGTCAAACGACTCGGCTTCGCCAAAAAGCGTTGCCGAGTCGGCTTGAAGTCGATGGACTTTCCGCCTTGCGGGTGCGGGGCGCTTGGGGCGGCGCGGCATGTGCAAAGGCGGTTGCGGAATGTTAGGCCCGGCCCAGGTAGTCGCCCGTGCGGGTGTCGATCTTGACGAGTTCGCCTTCCTTGATGAAGAGCGGCACGTTGATCACCTTGCCGGTTTCGAGCTTGGCTGGTTTCTGGACGTTGTTGGCGGAGTCTCCACGCACGCCTTCGGCGGACTCGATCACTTTCAATGTGACGGTGGAGGGAAGTTCGACCTGCACGGCCTTGCCTTCGGCGTAGAGGACTTCCACTTGCAGGTTTTCCACAAGGTAATCCTTCGCGTCGGCGAGCAGGTTTTCGTTCAGGGAAATGGTGTCGTAGGTTTCCGGGTCCATGAAATGGTAGCCGGTCTGATCCTTGTAGCTGAACTCCACCTTCTGGCGGTTGACTTCCACGAGTTCGACTTTGTCGGTTGATCCGAAACGGACGTCGGCGCTTTTGCCGGTGCCGATGTAGCGGATGATCAACTGGACGAAGGCGCGGAGATTGCCGGGGGTGCGGTGCTGGACTTCAAGGACAATGGCGACGTTACTGTTGTAACGAATGGCCATGCCTTTACGGAGATCGTTTGCTGATGCCATGAGGTAAAAAAGGTGAATCGGAGATTGCTATGGAATAGATTAATAGAGCAGCGCCCGCCTCGTTAGACAAGCCTGAACTTGGCGAGATCTTGGGAATCAACCAAGCCAACAGGAACAGGCACGCCGCTGGAGGCATCCACCACGACAAGATCGTCAATGGCATGCTTTTCCAGAATGCGCAGGACTTCCACCGCCAGCTTCTCGGCGGAAACGGTGATCGGTTTCGCCGTCATGAAGTCCGCCACCGGGCGCTCCAAAAGATCGGGCACCGTCTCAAAATGGCGGCCAAAATCCCCATGGGTGAAGACGCCCGCGAGGGTGCCATCGGGCGCGGTGAGAATGGCGGAGCCGGTGCGAGCGCGCGCCATGCGCTGCAATACTTCGCGCACGCTGGCGGTGGGCGGCAGGAGGGCGAGTTGATCCCCCGTGCGCATGATCTGGGTGACTTTGAGCAGGAGCGAGCGGCCCAGGCTGCCGCCGGGATGGTACCGGGCGAAGTCCTCTTTTTTGAAACCGCGCGCCTGGAGCAGCACCATCGCCAGCGCATCGCCCAAGACCAACGCGGCGGTGGTGCTGGAGGTGGGGGCGAGGCCGAGCGGGCAGGCTTCCTCCTGGATGGAGGCGTCGAGGTGGACGTGGGAGGTCTTGGCGAGCGTGGACGCCGGGTTGCCGGTGATGGAGACGATCTTTACGTCAAAGCGGCTCAGGGCGGGAAGGATGTTGAGCAATTCCTCGGTTTCGCCGGAAAAGCTCAGGGCCAGGATCACGTCGCCGTCGGCAATGACGCCGAGGTCGCCGTGCATGGCGTTGAGCGAGTTGAGCACCACGGCGGGCGAGCCGGTGCTGGTGAGGGTGGCGGCGATTTTTTCGCCGATGTGGCCGGATTTCCCGACGCCGATGACGACGATTTTTCCCCGCGCCTCGACGCTCCGCAGAACGGTCTCCACGGCGAGGCCGAAGGAGGCGTCCAAACGGTCGGCCACGCGGCGAACCTCTGCTAATTCAATTTCAAATACCCGGCGGGCTTGCTCAACAAAATCCATGCCCGCAAGTGTGGACACTACAGGGGGGCCATGCCAAGGAAAACTTGAAGCACCGGCGCGAGCCCGGCGCTTTACCAGTTGGTGATCCAGGCGGCCGGCGTCGGTAGATTGTTCGGGTCGGTAATCGCCGTGCTCCAGAGGTCAAAGGTGGGGTTGTAGCCCACCGTGCCGGTAACGGCGGCCGTGCCCGACCCGATGGTCGAGTAGCCGTAGCAGTTGCGGAAGGGATCAATGATGGCTTGCACTTTGGTTGCTGCGGTTCTCGCGGTTCCCGCTGGCACCTTCGGATACAGCATGTTTGGCCTGAAGGGGAAATAAACCTTTGCGGTGGCCGTACCCAGCAAGCTGGAGTCGCCGCTCAAGGCGGAGTAGAGCGTCACCGAGGAGGGCATGTAGGCACCATTGCTGATCAGCGCTCCTCCACTGGTGGCCTGCGTGGCATCCAGCGCATCTGTAGTATTCGTATCCCTTGGGTAATCGCCGTTGTCGGTTTTGTAGCTTTCGATGGCGAGGGATAACGCGCTGATTTCCGCCCTGGCGCGATTCCTCGCCGCACTATTTTGCGCGCCGCTCATCGCGGAGACCGCAAGCCCGGCAAGGACGGTGATGATGGAAATTACCACCAAAATTTCCACCAAGGTGAACCCGTCTGCTTTTGTGGAGTGCTGTTTCATGGTGTGTGCAACCCGGGGTTAGGACTGCTGCATCTGCTGGATGATGGTGATCAGCGGCATGAAGAGGGCGATGACGATGCCGCCGACAACGATTGCCAGGAAGACGATCATGAGCGGCTCCAACATGGAGGTCAGACCCGCAACGGCATTGTCCACTTCATCGTCGAAAACATCCGCCACCTTGAGCAGCATGGCGGGCAACTGGCCGGTTTCTTCACCCACGTCGATCATGCTGATGACGAGCGGAGGAAATACGCCGCTGGCTTCCAAGGGCGCGACGATGGATTCGCCCTCCTTGACGGCGTCATGCACCTTCATGATGGCGTCCGCAATCACCGCGTTGCCAGAGGTGTCTTTGGTGATGTTGAGGGCCTGGAGGATCGGCACGCCGCTTTCCACCAACGTGCCCAGCGTGCGCGTAAAGCGCGAAATGGACGATTTGCGGAGCAGATCGCCCATCAGCGGGACTCTCAGCTTCACGCGATCCAGAACGACGCGGCCCGCACTGCTGGAGGCAAAAAGTTTGTAGGCGATCACAAACGCGACAAAAAAGCCGATGATCGAAAAGAAGTGATCCTGCACCGCCTTGCTGATCCCAATGACAAATTGCGTGATGTCCGGGAGCGGCTTGTTGCCCAACATGTCTTTGAAGATCGCCTCAAACTTCGGCACGATGAAGACGAGCAGGAACCACATGATCAAGATGGCGATCACCAGCACGATCATCGGGTAGGCCATGGCCGACTTGACTTTGTTGGCGATCTTCTGCGCTTTTTCCTGGAACTCGGCCAGGCGGTTGAGGACGAGTTCAAGCACACCGCCCAGCTCACCGGCTTTCACCATGTTGATGTAGAGCTTGTTGAAAACCTTGGGATGTTGCGCCAGCGACTCGGAAAAGGTGCTGCCGCCCTGCACAGAGTCTGCAAGCATGTTGATGGTGCGCTTGAGAACGACATCCTTTTCCTGCTTGGCCAGCACCGTCAGGCCCCGCAACAGCGGCAGGCCCGCGTCAATGAGCGTGGCAAGCTGGCGGGTGAAAACCATGAGGATCTTGCTCTTGACGGTCGTTTTTTTGAAAAACTCAATGCCCCCACCCTCTTTTTTCGCCACACTGGGAGTAGCCGTCGATCTGGTCGCCTTTTTGGCGCCCCCGACCGTTTTGCGCGCCCCTCCTTTGCCTTCTTCCACAACGTTCGTCGGGAAAAAGCCGGATTGCCTCAGCTGACTGATGGCTTCGTTGGAACTGGCGGCTTCAATCACACCCGTGGATTCTGTGCCGCGGGCATCAAGTGCAACGTAGTTGAATTTAGGCATAACAAATAGAAAGGGGGGGGACGGGGAGAATGCGTCTGACTTACTCTAGAGAATGACGGCACAGGCTTCCTTTGTCCAATGGGAAGTCACATAAAAACTCTGATGCAAGGGGGAAAAGATGATTTTTTTCCAAAATGTCCCGTCACCGTAAATACTTTGTGAGCAAGGCTCACGCATCAAAAACCTATCAGGAACTCAGGAACTCAGGAACTCAGGAAAAAGGCAGAAGAGGAATGCGTACAGCTCCTCGCCATTCCTGAAAAAAGCGCTATTTTTGGAATGCGTGGTCTGCCGAACTTATTTTTTCTCCTGATTTCCTGAGTTCCTGATCCGCTTTTGCCTTTTATGCGTGAGCACTGGAGGGGGGAGGAGTCAAACCGGTTGAAACCTGCCTGGAGCGATGCTATAAAGCCGCCTCTGCGGCGCTTGCGTTGCAAAAATTCCAGCCCTCAAAAAGCGCATGCACATCCAGGACATCTTTGCCAGCAACCCCACCACGTTTTCCTTCGAGTTCTTCCCGCCAAAAACGCCGGATGCTGCGGAAGCCCTCTTCCAAACCATCCTGGAGCTGGAACCCTACCTGCCCCATTTCGTGAGCGTGACCTACGGCGCGGGCGGCTCCACCCGGGAACTGACGCACGAGCTGGTCATGCGTATCAAGACGCAAACCTCGCTCGACCCGATTCCCCACCTCACCTGCGTCTGCCACAAGGAGGCGGAAATCGGAGCGATCCTGGAGCGCTACGCCGCCGAGGGGATCGGCAACATCCTTGCCCTTTGCGGCGATCCGCCCCGCACGCCCGGCTACCGCCGCGAGGAGGACGATTTCCAGCACGCCGCCGACTTGGTCAAATGCATCCGCAAATTCAACGACTCCGGCGCGCATCCCGACCGGCGCGGCTTCGGCATCGGCGTGGCCGGTTTCCCCGAAGGGCACCCCGCCACGCCCAACCGCCTGCTGGAACTCGACCACCTCAAGGCCAAGGTGGACGCCGGGGCGGACTACATCGTCACCCAGCTTTTCTTCGACAACCACGACTTCTACGACTTCCGCGACCGCTGCGAACTGGCGGGCATCAAAGTGCCGATCATCGCCGGGATCATGCCCGTGGCCTCCGTCAGCGGCCTCAAGCGGATGGCGGAACTCGCCGGCGGAGCCCACTTCCCGGCCAAGCTGCTGAGGGCGCTTGCACGCTGCCAGGATGACCCGGAAATGGTGGCGCAAGTGGGCGTTCACTACGCCTCGGAGCAATGCCTGGATCTGCTGGAGAACGACGTGCGCGGCATCCATTTCTACACCTTGAACCGCTCCGACGCGACGCGCAAAATCTTCGCCAGCCTGGGCCTGCGCAACTCGCGCGGGACAGGGGCGTAGCCGCCTACCTGCCGTAAAGCCGCTTGCGTTCGGGCCGTCGCGCCAGCAGGTAAATCAACGCCCCGAGGCCGTGGGTGAAGAGGATCACCAAAATCCAGACAATCTTGTCGCTTCCCTCGGAGGGCTCATTCGTGGCGCAGTCAATGAGCATCCAAATCCAAAGCACGGTTCCGAGAAGGCCAAGGGTAATCATCATGAGAAAAAAGAGGGGAACCAGCAAAAGTTCAATGGCAGCGAACATACTGCACCATAGCCAATCCCCGCACGCGGCTCAAGTGAATCCCGACGATGAAGGATCGGCCTTGTTTTACCCCGGTGTTTTGGATAAGTCCCCTGCATGAGCCATTCCGCCTCCCCCTCCCGTTATCAATCGATACCCTATGCCCGCTGCGGCCGCAGCGGGTTGAAGCTGCCGCGCATTTCGCTCGGGCTCTGGCAGAACTTCGGCGATGTCGATTGCTACGCCACGGGCCGCTCGCTGGTGTTGCGCGCGTTCGACCTCGGGATCACCCACTTCGATCTCGCCAACAACTACGGGCCAACGCCCGGCTCGGCGGAGATCAACTTTGGGCGGATGCTGCGCGAGGATTTGCACGCCTACCGCGATGAGTTGATTATCTCCACCAAAGCGGGCTACAACATGTGGCCTGGGCCGTATGGCGAATGGGGTTCGCGCAAGTATATGCTCTCCAGCCTTGACCAGAGCTTGAAACGGATGGGGCTGCCCTACGTCGATATTTTCTACTCACACCGGCCCGACCCGGAAACGCCGCTGGAAGAAACGATGGGCGCGCTCGACCACGCCGTGCGCAGCGGCAAGGCGCTCTACGCGGGCATTTCCAACTACCCTGCGGAGGAAACGCGCCGTGCGGCGGCTCTCCTCAAGCAACTCGGCACGCCCTGCCTTATCCACCAGCCACGCTACAACCTGCTCGACCGCTGGATCGAAAACGGGCTGACCGACGTGCTCGCCGAGGCGGGCATTGGGAGCATCGTCTTCTCGCCGCTGGCCCAAGGGCAGCTCACGAATCGCTATTTGAAAGGCATCCCGGCGGACTCCCGCGCCAGCAAAGCACGCTTCCTGAAGATGCAGCAGGTGGAGGCGAATCTGCCGAAAGTGCGCGCCCTCCACGCCATTGCCGAAGCGCGCGGCCAGACGCTGGCCGAGATGGCGCTCGCCTGGGTGCTGCGGCTGCCGGTGGTCACCAGTGCGCTGATTGGCGCCAGCTCGACCGCCCAACTGGAGCAAAACCTCAACGCCCTCAACCGGCTGGAGTTCGCCCCGGAGGAGTTGGCAGCCATCGAGGCGGCGCTGAAAGGGTAGGGACAGCACTCCGTGCTGTCCTGCGCGCCCACTGCAAACTCGGCGCGGATTTTTATCGAGAGCGTCTCCCGGACGGCACGGAGTGCCGTCCCTACCGCGCACCTCTACTGCGCCTTGCCGCCGAAGATGCGGATGGTCGTCACGAGATCCACGGCGCGCTGGAGCACGGTGTCGTAGAGCGGCGCTTTGGCATCGGCATCACCGCCCTGCTGGGCGGCTTCCTCGGCGTCGATCTCCGGGTTGGTTCCGGCCACCAGCGAGGCCTCGTTCATGCGCGCCCGCTCGGTCTCATAGACCAGCCCGCCCACGCCTTTTTCGAGCCCGGTTTTGAGCACCTCTTCCTCATCGCGCGCGGAGACTTCCACGGGGAGATCGGGTTTAAGGCCGTCGGGGAAAACCGCGAAATTTTGCGGCAGCTTGACCTCGGCCACAGCCACGCGCAGCACCTTTCCGCCGCGCAAGGGCAGTTCAACAAACTCGGCAGCCTGCCCGGATGTCCGCTGGCCGACGGTCAGCGCATTGCCGACCGCGCGCAGCACGGCGGCGATCACTTCGGGAGCCCCGGCGGTTTCGCGGTGGATGAGCGTCACTGCCACGCCTTGGAACGCCGGGTCGCGGTCGGAGGTGTACATCCGCTCCTGCTTGACGCTGGGCCGGTGGACGGCGAACATCATTTTGCCCTTTGGCGTGAGCCGGTTGAGCACTTCGGCGGCCAGCTCGAAATCGCTGTTCAACGGTGTGGCGCGCAGGTCGAGAATGAGCGACTCGATTTTCTTCGCCTTGAAGTTGCCCAACGCGGCGTCGAACTCCGCAAGGTGGCCCTTGGTCAGGGAACCCAGGCGGACGTAGCCGATGCGCTCATCCAGAATCTCGCTACGGAAAGGGCTGTCGGTTTCCGCGTCGGCTTTGGGGGAGCGGATGGACGCGCCGCCGCCGAGCCGTTCCAGCAGACCCTGCAACGTGGCCCGGTCGAGCGCAGACTCGTCCAGCGCACCGGAGCGAACGTATTTGGAACGCAAAAGTTCCAACGCCTGCCGGGCGTCGCCGTCAGAGAGGCCGTCAATGACACTGCGCAGCGGCACCGCAGCCAGTTTGACCGTTTTGACGGGTTTAGGCGAAGGCGCGGGGGCATCGGCCTGGGCCCAGGCAAGGGGTGTGGCCAAAAGGAGGGATGCCGCGATGCGGAAAGCGGTATTCATTGGCGTGGAGTCTACAACCCTTTTGCGCCGATGTCGCGCCGGAATGTGGCTCCCTCGAAATGGATTTTCGCCACTGCCTCGTAGGCCCGTGCCTGCGCGGCGCAGAGATCGTCGCCCAAAGCCGTGACGCCCAGCACGCGCCCTCCCGCTGTGACAAGCTTCCGCTCTTCGTTGCGCGCGGTGCCCGCGTGGAAAACCGTGACGCTGCCCAGAGCCTCCGCGTCTTCAATCCCCGTAATCGGCTTCCCTTTTTCATACGCGCCAGGGTAGCCACCCGAGGCCATGATAACGCATACCGCCGCGCGCGTGTCCCATTCGGCATGGACGGTGTCGAGTTTGTCGTCCACGGCGGCTTCGAGCAAATCCACGAGATCGCTCTTGAGCCGGGAGAGCAGGGACTGCGTTTCGGGATCGCCAAAGCGGCAGTTGAACTCCAGCAATTTCGGCCCTTCGGCAGTGACCATCACGCCGGGGAACAGCAGTCCGCAAAAGCGCAGCCCGTCCTTTTTGAGCCCCGCCATGAACGGCTCCATCACCTCGCGGTGAATCCGCTCCATGATCTCAGGGGTGACGAGTTTCTGCGGCGGGGAAAACGTCCCCATGCCGCCGGTGTTCGGCCCCTGGTCGCCGTCGAAAATTTGTTTGTGATCCTGCGCGGCGGGGAAAAGGAGGTAGTGCTCTCCATCCACCAATGCATGCACGGAGCATTCCTGGCCGGTGAGAAATTCCTCGATCACCACCTGGTTGCCTGCGGCTCCAAACTGCCGTTTTTCCATGATGTCCTCAATCGCCTGCGCGGCTTCCTCAGGCGTTTGCGCAATGATGACCCCCTTGCCGAGCGCAAGCCCATCCGCCTTGATCACAAGCGGGTAGCGGTTCTCTTTGCAGAAACGGTGCGCCGCCGCGCTGTCGGAAAAATGACCGCTGGCGGCGGTGGGGATGCCATGCCGCTGCATGAATTCCTTGGCAAACACCTTGCTCGATTCCAGCCGCGCCGCACTCTGTGAGGGGCCGAAGATTTTCAGCCCGGCGGCTTCAAACGCATCCACAATCCCGGCAGCCAGCGCATCATCCGGGCCAACCACCGTCAAGCCGATCCCCTCGTCGCGGGCGAACTGGATCAGCGCCTCGTGGTCGCTGATGGAGAGCGGAACATTGGTGGCAATCTGGCCGATGCCCGCATTGCCCGGCGCGCAAAAGACCTGCGTAACGCGCGGCGACTGCGCGAGCTTCCAGACCAGAGCGTGTTCACGCCCGCCACTGCCAATCACGAGAATTTTCATGAGGGAAGAGCAAAGCAGGAACCGGGCAAAAGCGAAACTGAAAAACCGAATGGTCTCACGCAAAGGCGCAAAGGCGCGAAGAGAAGAGGAGCCACTATGCAGTCTTTTCAATAGCGTTTCATTAACACCGGGCTTCAGCCCGGTGCCATGCAACAAACGTGATGTCAGCCGTTTCAACGGCTTCCTGTCACGAGCAAACCTTGGTTAAGCTGTTGAAACGGCTTTCGCCATGCGCGGGATTTCACCGGGCTGAAGCCCGGTGTTAATGAGAGCGAGCTTGGTGATTCAGCGCGTGAGTCTCCCCGTTCGCGCCGGGCCAGCGGTAATGCTGCGCGATGGCGCGCGTGACAAACCGCTTCGCGCGCGCCACGGCCTCGGCCAGCGGCATTCCGCCCGCCAAGCCCGCGGTGATCGCGGCGGAAAGCGTGCAGCCGGTGCCGTGCGTCTTCACCCCCGGAACGCGCGGCGAGGCGAACTCCTCCTCCGCTCCCTCCGGCGTGACCAGCAAATCCATCGCCTCGCCTTCGAGGTGGCCACCTTTGATCAGGAACGCGCAGCCGAACCGCCCGCAAAGGGCGCGGCCCGCTTCGCGCACTTCGGCGAGGCTGGAAATCGGGCGTCCCCAAAGCACGGCGGCTTCGTCCAGATTCGGCGTCACAAGACGCGCCAGCGGAAACAGCCGGGCGCGATAAGCCGCGATCCCCTCCTCTTCCAAAAGCCGCGCGCCGCTGGTGGCGATCATCACGGGATCGACCACCAAGGGAAGCCGCGCCTCTTCGAGCACGCCGCAAACCGCCTCGATCACCGCGCACGAATGGAGCATCCCGGTTTTCACCGCCGCCACGGGATACGCCGCCAGCGAGAGGCGCACCTGCTCGGCCACGATCTCCGGCGGCACAGGCGCAATGGCGCTCACGCGGCCCGGCACCTCGGCCACCACGCAGGTGATGGCGGTAAGCCCATACACGCCGAGCGCAGTGAACGTCTTCAAATCGGCCTGCGCCCCCGCTCCGGCGCTGTTGTCGGAACCGGCGATGGAAAGGGCGACTGGAGGCGGAGTGTGCATTGATGCAATAAATCTATCAGGAAATCAGGAAATCAGGAAGGGGAGAAGGTAGGGTCGGCACTCCGTGCCGACCAGATGCGTGCCATCAACAATCCGCACGCCCTTTTTCAAACCACGCCCATTGGACGGCACGGAGTGCCATCCCTACCTTGCGCAATCACCCTCCTCCTCCTTTCCTGGCTTCCTGGTTTCCTAATTATTTTGTCTTTTTCCTGATTTCCTGAGTTCCTGATCGTCTTCCTTGAGTTCCTGAGTTCCAGATTCTCTGGCCGGGAAAACAACCGCTGGAAATCGGGGAAAACCGGGGCCATATTGCCCAATGCCTCTCTTCCGAGAACTGGAAAGCCTGCGCGTGACGCTGGACAAACTGGTGTATGCGCCGCGGTTGGAAACCCCAGCCGAACGCCCGCACCCGTTCGCCTACTACCTGACCATCGAGAATCTTTCCGAAGAGACCCTCACCATCAAAGGCCGCAAGTGGGTGGTGACCGACGCCCAGGGGCACCGGGTTGTGGTGGAAGGCGACGGCGTGGTGGGCAAAACCCCGCGCCTCAAGCCGGGCGACCATTTCTCCTACCATTCCTACCACGTCATCGCCTCCGACAGCGTGGCCGAAGGCGCCTTTTTCGCCATCAACCAAGCCGGGGAAGCCGTGGTGACGCGCATCCCGCGCTTTGAGATGAAAATTCCCGCTTAGGACAATAGGAAGAGGAGTTTTTCTTTCCTCTCTATCCTGAGTTCCTGAGTTCCTGATAAATTCTGAAATCCGGCCAGAGCGGCATGCTGCCAAAAAGCTGGAGAAAATCCGGATTCCGGTGCAAGATTGCCCCTTTCCCACAAGATGAAGCGATCCAAAGATTCTCTCGGCGACGTGAAAACCCGGTTTTTCGAATTCTGCGATTCGGAAAACCCGATGCGCTTGCAGTGTGGCACGGTGCTGGAAAGTTTTACGCTGGCCTACGAAGTGTACGGCAAGATGAATGCCGCGCGCTCCAACGTGATCCTGCTCTTTCACGCCATGACCGGCAGCCAGCACGCCGCCGGGTTCAACCCGGAGGTGCCGGGGCTCGATGGCCGCTGGACGGACGAAATGCACGAGGGCTGGTGGGATGGCTTTATCGGGCCGGGCAAAGCGCTCGACACCCGCAAATACGCCATTATCTGCGCAAACTACCTGGGCGGCTGCTACGGCTCCACCGGCCCGGCCTCCATCAACCCGGCCACGGGCAAACCGTGGGGGCGCACCTTCCCGGTGTTGCGCGTGAGCGACATTGTCGATTCCCAAATCCGCCTGCTTGACCACCTGGGCGTCGGCAAACTGCACGCCGTGGTGGGAAGTTCGCTCGGCGGCTTTCTCTCGTTGAGTTTTGCCACGCGCTATCCCGAGCGCGCGGGCATCGTGATCCCCATCGGCAGCGGCCCGGAAACGACGATGCTGCAACGGATCATGAACTTTGAGCAGATCACCGCCATCGAGGCGGATCCAAATTTCCGCGGCGGCGACCACTACGAAGGGCCGCGCCCGGAGACCGGCCTGTCGCTGGCGCGCAGGATCGCCCACAAGACGTTCATCTCACTGGAAGCGCTCAAGCAGCGCGCGCGGGATGTGGTTGTCAGCGACGCCCCGCCGTTCGGCTGGTATTCCATGAACAGCCCGGTGGAATCCTACATGCTCCACCAGGGCGTGAAATTCGTGAGCCGCTTCGACGCCAACTCCTACCTGCGCATCCTCGATGCCTGGCAGTGGTTCAACCTGCTCGCGGAGTCCGGCGCGGAAAGCTACACCGAGCTTTTCTCCCGGTGCCACAAGCAGGAGTTCCTGGTCTTCAGCATCGACTCCGACGCCGCCTTCCCGCCCGCCGAGCAAGCCAAGCTGGTCAAGGCCCTCAAAGCCGCCCACGTGCCGGTCATCTGGATCACCGTCCATTCCGACAAGGGCCACGACTCCTTCCTCATCGAGCCGCATCTCTTTGCCCCGCACGTGAGCCAGGCGCTCCAGCAGCGCAAACTCGCCGCACCGCGCGCGAAATCCGCAAAACTCCCGCATTAATCCAAAGACAGCCGCCCGCCCGCATGCGAAGTAGCATGGTGAAAATGGACACCCCTCCCCTCTACCGCCTCAACGCCGCAGCCATCGTTCAGCGAACCGATGGGCGCATCCTCATTTGCGAGCGACTCAGGGAACCCGGTTCCTGGCAGTTCGCGCAGGGCGGGGTCGATTCCGGGGAGACCATGGAGCAGGCGCTCCTGCGCGAAATGGAAGAGGAACTCTCCTTGCGCCCCGGCGATTATCTGGTCATCACCCGCAAGGGGCCCTACCGTTACCTTTTTGGCAAAGGCCGCAAAAAGAAAGGCTTCGACGGCCAGGAACAAACCTATTTCCTCACGTTGATGACCTGCCTGGAAACGAAAATCAACGTCATCACCCCGCACCAGGAATTCCGCCGCGCGCGCTGGATTCGCCCGGAGGAATTCGACCTCTGCTGGCTGCCGGATTTCAAGCGCGAGGTCTACCGCGCCGTGCTCTTCGACTTCTTCGGGGTGGAGAAGTAATACCATCTATACGGATATTCGGTATACTTCGGGTTTGCGTCCCAACGGGACGCCCTGAGAGTAGCCCGGCGTTTTAACGCCGGGTAGGGAAAGCGAATCCTTTCGTCCCAGAGGGACGGCTGATGGAGGAAGATTACGCCCATTTTCAACCGTCCCTCCGGGACGAAGCGCTGTATACTACGAACCCGGCGTTAAAACGCCGGGCTACTTTCGGGTTGTCCCGCTGGGACAAAACCTCCTGAATCCGCACGGACTACTGTCCGCCCCACTGTGTCAGCGCGGCCACCAGCACCGCCACGCCGTAGGCCACTCCGCCGAGCGCCGCCATGCGCCAGCGCAGCTCGGTCTTGGTGACCCAGGCAATCTGATCCCGCAGCAAATACGGCTTGCCGACCCAGAAAACCCCCAGTGTCGCCCAGATGTAAGCCAGCACGCTCAAGAGCAGACGGCTCTGCTCGGGCCGCAGAAACGCCGCTTCCAGCAACGGTTCCGCCGCCAGGAGCAAAAACATCCCCAGCGCGCGCACCGCCAGAAATTCCTCCACAAAAGCAAGCGTCAGAAAAAAGCCGACCACAATGACCGCGAGAAAAATGGGCCGGTAAATGGAGAACTCGCCCAGATCTATGCTCTTCACCAATCCAAACGCCCACACGGCGTCCACCGCAAGCAGAACGCCGCCCATTTCCCTGGAGCGCGGAAAGCGCTGGAGAAATTTGCGGATGCCATCGGCCTGAACCAGCGCCACGACATGCAGCGCCACCAAAAGCGCGCCCACCAAAAGCCCCATCGTGTAGAGATCAAAGGAATAAATCATCGCGCAGAAAGAAAACGCTAAACCGGGGTGCCATACAAGCAGAACCCGCTGGTGCGCTCCACCTGCACGTGGATCATCTGGCCAATGAGCCGCTCGTCTCCCTCAAAAAGGACGATCTTGTTGCCGCGCGTGCGCCCGGTGAGCCGCAGGGGATTGTTCTTGCTCGGCCCCTCGCAGAGCACCTCCACACGCGTGCCCACCAGCGTTTCAAGCTGCTCGCGGATGATCGCGTTGGTGCGCTCCAGCAAATCCTGATGGCGCGCATCAATCACCTCCTCGGGCACTTGGTCTGGCATCGCGGCGGCGGGCGTATCCTTGCGCTGCGAATAGCGGAAGATGAACGCGTTCTCAAAGCGCGCCCGCTCGGCGAGTGCGCACGTCGCCAGGTGATCCTCCTCCGTCTCGCCGGGAAAGCCGACAATGATGTCCGTGGTGAGCGCCAGATCGGGCCGCACCGCGCGCATCCGCTCCACCAACTCCAAATAACCCTGCGCCGTGTAGCCCCGGTGCATCGCCTTGAGAATCCGATCCGAGCCCGACTGCAACGGCAAATGCACATGCTCGGCCAGCTTGGGCAGCCGCCCAAAGGCCTCGATCAAATCCGCCTTGTAGCCGATGGGGTGCGGCGAGGTGAACCGGAGTCGCTCCAGGCCGTCCACCGCATGCACCGCCTCCAGCAGTTGCACAAACGGGGTCTTGCCGTCCACCTTCGGCAACTCATGGCGTCCGTAAAGATTGACGATCTGCCCCAGCAGCGTCACCTCTTTGACGCCCTGCGCCACCAGCGCCTCGGTCTCGCGGACAATCTCCGCAATCGACCGGCTCCGCTCCGCCCCGCGCGTTTGCGGCACGATGCAAAACGTGCAGCGCATGTTGCAGCCCTGCATGATGGAAACGAACGCCGACGTCTGCCGGGAGCGCACAGTGTGGTCGCGGATCGTCTCCTGCGAGCCCGGCTCCTCTTCCACATCGACAATCGAAAACCGGGCGTCATCCATCGACTGCGCGCGCTTGCGGGAGAGGAGTTCCTCCACGTAATCGGCCACCCGGTGGAACTTCTGCGTGCCGACCACCAGATCCACGGCGATCCCCTTGGTCAGCTCCGCCCCCCGGCTTTGCGCCATGCAGCCGAGGAACCCGAGCACCTTCCCCTGCCCCTTGTGGTGATGGGCCAGAATGCGCATCTTGCCGAGCGCCTTCTGCTCCGCCATGTCGCGCACGCTGCATGTATTGAGGAGGATCACATCCGCCGCGTCCTCGTCCGTGGTCATCTCATGGCCGCGCGCAATGAGCATCTGCGCGACCTGTTCGGAATCGCGCTCGTTCATCTGGCAGCCGTAGGTTTTAATGAGGACTTTGGGCATGGAGAAAGGAGGGAGAGCTTACCCGGCTGGCGGAAAAGTGCAAGGGTGGGAGACAGCATGCGGCAGGATCTGAGAACCCGAAGGGTTCGTGAGAGAATAGCCGGGGGTTGAGCGCAGCGACACCCCCGGTTTGGATCAAACCAGCGCCACACCCCAACGGGGCGGCAGAGCACATCGCATGCAGTGGGATTCTGCCACCCCGTTGGGGTGTGCGCGGTGTGGGCGTAGTTCCGGTGGTGTCGGCGCCAGAGCGCGCCTCAACCACCGGCTATTGTCTGGAAACCCTCCGGGTTTCTTCTTGGGGAGCTGCTGTTTACGCCTCGCGCAACGGGACGCAAAGGGAAGACACAAAAACTCTTTCTTTGCGTCCTTTGCGTCCCTTTGCGCGAGATTTTCTTCTCAGCGTGCTGCTGCCTACTCCTCCCGCTTGCGCTTGAAGTGGAGCTGCTCCACGCGCCTTCCATCGCACTTGGTGATGGTCACTTCGTAGCCGTCGATGGCGACTTTTTCCCCCTGCTGCGGGAGGCGTCCGATCAAATGCGTCACGTAGCCGCCGATGGTGCTCACGTCGGCGCTTTCCAGTTCCAGCGCAGCCGCGTCGTTGAGTTCGTAGAGCCCGAACATCCCCTCCACAATAAACTCATCCTCGTTCACCCGGCGGAACTCGGCGGCTTCCACGTCGAACTCGTCCTGGATGGACCCCACCAGTTCCTCCAGCACGTTGTCGAGCGTGACAATGCCCACCGTCCCGCCGTATTCGTCCACCACGAGCGCGAGGTGGGCGTGTTTGGTCAGAAAAAACTTTAGGAGCTTCTCCAGCGGCATCATTTCGGGCACCGGCAGGATGTCCCGCTTGATGACGGTCAAATCCGGCGCTTGCTCCCGCGTGAGGCGCAGCAAATCTTTGATGTGCACCAGCCCGAGAGTGTTGTCGAGGTGCCCCTGGCAGAGGGGAAAGCGGGTGTGCTGGGAGTCTTGGGCGATTTTCAGGTTCTCGTCGAACGTGTTTTCCAGGTCAAGGCTCACCACTTCGCCGCGCGGCGTGGTGATGTCGCGCACGACCAAACGGCGCAGGTCAAGGGCGTTGATGAGGATTTCCTTGCCCATGGGCGAGACTCCCTCCGGGTTTTCCTCGCTCTCGGCAAGGATCACGCGCAACTCCTCCTCGCTGTGGCCGAGTTCGTGGGTTTTTACCGATTCCACCCGGAACACCCGTTTCAAAACAAGGTTGGTGGCGAGGTTCAGGAAGGAGATCGCCGGGCGGAAGGCGACGTAAAACCAGTGCAGCGGGCGGCTCACCCAGAGCGTAGCGGCCACGGCGTTGCGGATGGCGATGATCTTCGGAGCCTGCTCGCCCACCACAATGTGGGCCACGGTGATGGCGGAAAACGCCAGCGCAAAGCAGAGCGTGTGGATCACGGCGGCGCTCTGGACGCCCGCGAGATAAAAGAACGGCGTAAGCATCCGCGCCAGGAACGGTTCGCCCACCCAGCCAAGCCCCAGGCTCGAAAGCGTGACCCCAAGCTGGCAGGCGGAGAGATAGGCGTCCAGCTTGGAGATGATCTCCCCGGAGAGCTTTGCCCGGGCGTCCCCCTCCTCGATGAGCGGCTCCAACTGCGTGGAGCGGATTTTGACGATGGCGAACTCCGAACCGACAAAAAAGGCGTTCAAGAGCACCAGCAGGGCGATGCCCAGCAGCTTGAGCAGCACCATATCCGCAGATTCCCATTGCACCCCTTCAACCGAAGGGAGGGAGGCCAGCAGAAACAAAGGGTTCATAACTGAATCCGTGGAAAAAAGGAACGGCTCGCCGCGCGAAGGCGGCGAGCCGGAAATTCGGTGTTAACCTAAGTGTAAGAAGCGCTTACCAACTCGATTTGGTCACTCCGGGGATCAACCCATTGGAGGCCAATTCGCGGAAGGCGATACGCGAAAGCTGGAAACGGCGCATGAAACCGTGACGGCGGCCGCTGGCGCGGCAGCGGTTGACGAGGCGCACAGGACTTGCGTCGCGGGGCAGCTGTTGCAGCGCCACGTAGTCGCCCTTCGCCTTGAGTTCAGCGCGCAGGGCGGCGTACTTCGCGACGGTCTCGCGTTTGCGTTTTTCTTTTTCGATCCAGCTCGTTTTAGCCATAAATTAAGAGCCGGACACCATAATGCTCCCGCACCGCTTTGCAACAACTTTTTTGAGGGGAGAATAATTTTCTTTCCGAATCGCCCCCCCACCCTGCACACTCCCTCCATGCACCGCGCGGTATACCCAGGCAGTTTCGACCCCGTCACCAACGGTCACCTTGATGTGATCGAACGGGCCTCCCGTTTGTACGACGAGGTCATTGTCGCCATCGCCCACAACGAGGAGAAGGCGGGGCTTTTTACATTTAAAGAACGGGTTGCCCTCTTGAAGGAAGCCGTAAATCACCATCCCAACGTCCACGTCACCCAGTTTGACGGGCTCCTGGTGCAATACGCCCGCGATATCGAAGCCCGGGTCATCATCCGGGGGCTGCGGGCAGTCTCGGACTTTGAATACGAATTCCAAATGGCGCTCATGAACCGCAAGCTGGTGGCCGACGTGGAGACGATGTTTTTGATGCCCAAGGAGGAATACAGCTACGTGAGCTCGCGCCTGGTAAAAGAAATTGCGCGGCTCGGTGGCGACATCAGCGCATTTGTGCCAGATTGCATCGCCAGGGCGTTGCGGGCAAAATTTCCCCGCTCATCCGCCCCGGGCATCTAAACCATGAAAATCCACCTCACCAAATTCCCCGTGGAGGGCCTTCATGTTGAAGGCGAAGAAGATCACGACATTCTCGAAGTGCAGGATGAACTCTACCGGGCGCTCAGCCCGGTGCGCTACAGCCTGGACGTGGGGCTTTCCGATGGCGGGCTTTTTGCCACCGGCACGCTCGCGGTGGATATGGAACTGGAATGCGTCCGCTGCCTGAAGCGCTTTGAGCAAACCGTGGAAGTGCCGGATTTCGCCATCCAAGTCGAGCTTGGCACGTCCGAGACAGTGGACTTGACGGAGGAGATCAGAGAAGATATTCTCCTCGCCCTGCCTCCCCATCCGCATTGTGACTGGAATGGCGCAAATTGTTGCGCCGGGGTGCTGGAAATACAGAGAATTCATGAGTCGGAACCGCCGGCGGATCTCGGGGAAAAAAATCCCTGGAAGACGCTCGACCAACTCGCGAAACCGGAAGACCGAAAATAACAGACCTTAGACCAAGAGAATAGACCGATATGGGAGTCCCAAAACGTAAAACTTCGAAAATGCGCCTTCGCACCCGCAAAGCCGCCAACCGTTGGCATGCCGACACACTCGCGAAATGCGGCCAATGCGGCAGCACGCTGCGCTCACACACCGCCTGCCCTTCGTGCGGCTACTACAAAGGCCGCCAGGTTGTCACCGTCGAGGCCGCTTAAGCGGTCGCGCAAATTTAAATTCAGCCGTCTCGCAAATGCGCGGGACGGCTGTCTTTTTCTCCGTATGGTAGAGGTGAACCTATGAAAATCGCTCTCGATGCAATGGGCCACGATGAGGGGCCGCGCAAACTTGTCGCAGGCGCCGCGCTGGCTTTGGGCGAATTTCCCGAGATTTCCCGCCTGTACCTCACGGGCGACACCCCGAGTCTGGAAGCCGAACTCAAAGCGATTGGCTGCAATGACCGGCGCATTGAGATCGTCCATTGCACGCAAGTCGTGGAGATGAGCGACCACGCCATCGACGCCGTGCGTCGCAAAAAAGACTCCTCCATCGCCCGTGCGGTGGATCTCGTCAAGGAAGGCCAGGCCGAGGCCGTGGTCAGCGCCGGGCACACCGGCGCGTGTGTCGCCGCCACCACCATCAAACTGCGCACGCTTCCCGGCATCGAACGTCCGGGGATCGCCGCGACGATGCCCACCGAGAAAAACCTTTTCGTCCTCATCGACGCCGGGGCCAACACCGAACCGACGCCCACCCAGATGCTGCAAAACGCCATCATGGGCGCGGTTTATTCCCAGCATGTCCTTGGCTATGCCAACCCGAGCGTGGGGATCATGTCCATCGGCACCGAAGACGAGAAAGGCAACGCCTTTACCCGCGAAGCCTTTGAGTTGATCAAGGCCAGCGGAATGAACTTCCGGGGCAACGTGGAAGGCCACGACCTGTTCCAAAACCCGGTGGAAGTCGTCGTGGCGGACGGGTTCACCGGCAACGTCGTTCTCAAGACCAGCGAAGCCATCGCCCACGCGATCTTCGGCTGGCTCAAGCACGAGATTTACAAAAGCCCCGTGCGCAAACTCGGCGCCCTGCTTGCCAAAGGCGCCTTCCAGAACATCCGCAAGAAAACCAGCGCCGACGAATACGGCGGCATGCCGCTGCTGGGCATCAACGGAGTCTGCATCATCGGCCACGGGGGCAGTTCGCCCATCGCCGTGAAAAACGCCATCCGCATGGCGGTTCAATCCATCTCCCACCAAGTGAATCCACACATCGTGGAACACATCCAACGCTACAATGAACAAGCCGCAGCCTCGCACAACCCGCCTGCATAAACCCAGGCGCACCGCCTCCATCATTGGTACCGGCAGTTACGTTCCGGAAAAAATCCTCACCAACGCGGATCTCGAAAAGCTCGTCGATACCACCGACGAGTGGATCGTAAGCCGCACGGGAATCAAAGAGCGGCACATTGCCGCCCCCGGCGAACACACCAGCGACATGGCAGCCAAGGCCGCCCGCGCCGCCATGCAGCAAGCGGGGGTCACCGCAGAGGAGATCGACATGATCATCGTCGGCACCTTCACTCCCGACATGGCGTTCCCCAACACGGCCTGCCTCGTCCAGAAGCTCATCGGGAACAAGCGCGCCATCTGCTTCGACCTTTCCGCCGCCTGCTCCGGCTTCCTTTACGCAATGGAGATCGCCCAGCAGTTCATCTCCACCCGCGCCTGCAACACCGTGCTCGTCATCGGCGCGGACAAATTGAGCGGCGTCGTGGACTGGACCGACCGCAACACCTGCGTCCTCTTCGGCGACGGCGCCGGCGCCGCCATCCTGCGCCACCGGCCCGGTTCCCACGGCATCATCCACACCACCATGGGTGCGGACGGCGAATTTGGCGACATCCTCCACATGCCCGGAGGCGGTTGCCGCCTGCCGCTCACCAAGGAGAACATCGACGAGAAACACAACACCATCAAAATGTCCGGCAAGGACGTTTACAAACAGGCCGTGACCGCCATGGTGGGCGCCGCCAACAGCGTGCTGGAAACCGCCGGGCTGCAAACCAAAGACCTCGCGTGCATCATCCCGCACCAGGCCAACATGCGCATCATCGAAGCCATCGGCAGCCGCCTCGGCGTCGGCACGGATCGCGTTTTTGTCAATTTGGATCGCTACGGCAACACCAGCGCGGCAGCCGTCGCCATCGCCCTGGACGAAGCCAACCGCACCGGACGCATGAAGCGGGACGACTACATCCTGCTGGTGGTTTTCGGCGGCGGATTGACCTGGGCCAGCTCCGTCATCCAATGGTAGACGCGCAAGAATTGACTCGATAAAAAGCCCAGAAAGTCCAAAGAATCCCCCTATGGCAAAGAAAATCGCGCGTCCCCGGCTTTTCAAAGACAACGAAGAGTGGTGGATGGAATACGAAGGCCACGCCACCAACGAGCTCTGCATCTCCCCCAATAACCGTTGGGCCTGCGCCATCTTCCGCTTGCAGGAGAAAACCCAGCTCCTTCTTACCCGGATGGGGCATACGGAGCTCAAATTCAACATCGCCGTCCCTCTGGTGTTTGGCGTTTCAGACTCCGGGGTCGCCGCCATTGTGGAATTCGCCGAGGGCGGGGAAAAAAAACTCGCCTTCTACTTCCCGGATGGAGCCGTCGGGAAAACCGAGCCCATCAAGGAACTCCAACAAACCGACCGCATCTTCTTCGACAAGAAATTTGCAGAGGTCAACATGCTCTCTGCCGGGCGCATCCTGAACACGTACAACTTCGGGGAACTGGAGGCGACGATCAACTCGAACTCCTTTATCTACAGGCGCAACGAGTGGCTCCCCGTCATCATTGGCGGAGCCATCCTTTTCGTGATCCTCGTCGCCTTGGGCGTTCATTACCTGCTCCCGTGAAGATGCCGCAGGGGGAACGCTTCCTTGGCTCCCTCTGCTGAACCGCATGCTCATCGACACCCACGCCCATCTTGATTTCCCCGAATTTGAGGGAGAACTCGACGCCCTTGTCGAGCGGGCGGCGCAAGCGGGCGTCACACGCATCATCACCATCGGCACCTCGGTGGAGAGCAGTCGCCAGGCGGTCGCCATTGCCGAAGCGCATCCCGCCATTTACGCCGCCATCGGCATCCATCCCGGCTCCGCGACCGAAGCCGAACCGGACGCCCTCGCTTCCCTGCGCGAACTGGCCCGCTCCCCGCGCGTGGTCGCCATCGGGGAAATCGGCCTCGACTACTACCGTCTCCCGGGCGGCGAGGAAGACGCCGGGATCAAAGCGGCCCAAGCGTCGATCTTTCAGGGGCAACTCGATCTCGCCATGGAATGCGGCCTCAACGCCGTCATCCACCAGCGAGGGGATTGCTGGCAAGACACCCTCGCTCTGCTCGCCCCTTGCCAAGGCAAATTCCGCGCCGTCTTTCACTGCTTCGGCGGTTCGCCCGAGAACGCCGCCACGCTGTTCGCCATGGGCCACCTCGTCTCCTTCACCGGCATCGTCACCTTCAAAAATGCCGGGCTCATGCAGGAGAGCGCCGTGAGCGTTCCCGACGGCTCTTACATGGTGGAAACCGACTGCCCCTACCTCGCGCCCACCCCCTTCCGCGGCAAACGCTGCGAACCGGCTTACACGCGCCAGGTTGCCGAGAAAATCGCCGCCCTGCGCAACCAGCCTCTGGAGCGAGTCG
>SESB01000734.1_pt1 | contig 23390 bp, 23 predicted proteins | sample 3171441 | NCBI WGS metagenome assembly SESB01 (sample SAMN06051867, study PRJNA518727) | freshwater metagenome | biome: subpolar coniferous forest; feature: holomictic lake; material: water; isolation source: holomictic Lake 227, 6 m depth | place: Canada: near Kenora, Ontario | collected... | reverse complement strand
TGCTCTTGGCAGTGCCTATGTGGTTTTTCTATTTCGCGGCCGCGTTCTTTGGAATTTTTCACGATAATGGTTGGAAAGTGAGGCGCAGGTGAATATTGCCCTTGTTGTTAATTCCAAGTCCGGTGGCGGAAAAGGGAAGCGCTTCGGCGAAAAAATCGCTCGAACGCTCACTCAAACGGGTTTGCATTTCACGTTAATACGCGAAAGAAGTCTTTCTGAAACCCTCATTACTTTTGAACGCATTCACCAGAAAGACCCATTCTCCACAATCATCAGCGTTGGCGGCGATGGTTTAGCACACGCAATGTTTCCAAGTGCAATCAAGTATCGAATTCCGTTGCTTGTAGCGCCGGCAGGAACAGGCAACGACTTTTCTCGCTCTGTAGGCACATTCGGTTTGAAGGCCGAACAATTGGTTCAACTCATTCGTGAAAAGTCACCTGCAAATATTGATATGGGACTCATAAAACATGGGGATACCGAGATCTGGTTTGGACAAGTGTTGAGCACTGGATTTGATTCACTTGTGAACGAGCGAGCCAATTCATATAGATTCATTCGAGGAAAACTTAAATACGTAATCGCCACAGCCCGGGAGCTGCCATTCTTTGTCCCACGTACGTACAAGATCACCATCGACGGCAAGGAAGAGGAGTCGGGATCGATGTTGGTTGCTATTGCAAATGGCAAGAGCTATGGGGGAGGGATGCAAGTATGTCCAGATGCAAATGCGCAAGATGGTCTTTTTGACGTTCTCTTGCTCAAACCCATTCCGGTGCGAGAGTTCATCCGCGTTTTCCCACGTGTTTTCTCGGGAAATCACATTGGACACCGTGCGGTCCAAATCCGCAGATGTTCCTCAATTACTTTGCAAAGTAATGCAATCGCCTATGCAGATGGCGAACGGATTGGATCTCTTCCAATCTCGGCGACGGTTGTCCCACTCGCGATGTTAACGTGGATCGCGTGATTGAACTTTCGCCAGCTGAAAAATTGGCTGCCGCGAAACAGAGAATGCGCTATGTAAAGCTACGTTCTTTCGCTGAAAAATATGCATTCCCATTCGATGATTTTCAAACTGAGGCATGCGAATTCCTGGAAGAAGGACACGGTGTCTTGGTTGCCGCTCCGACCGGAGCTGGTAAGACAATTGTCGGCGAATTCGCAGCATTCCTAGCTCTTGAAACGGGCCGGCGATGTTTCTATACCGCGCCTATAAAGGCTCTTTCTAATCAGAAATATCAAGATTTGAAAGCGATGTTCGGTGAAGAAAAGGTTGGCCTGCTGACAGGTGACACAAATATAAATTCTGATGCGGCAGTTGTGGTCATGACTACAGAGGTTTTGAGAAATATGTTGTATGCCTCTCCGCAAGCCCTACGAGACCTCGGATTTGTGGTCATGGATGAAGTCCATTATCTGGCCGATCGGTTTAGAGGCGCTGTTTGGGAAGAAGTTCTCATTCACCTGGCTGATAGTGTCCAAGTTGTTTCTCTTTCGGCAACCGTCTCCAACGCAGAAGAGTTTGGCGATTGGTTGCAGGCAGTGCGAGGCAGTACTGAGGTAATCCTTTCGGAGACGAGGCCGGTGCCTCTTTACCAACACGTAATGTTTGGAAACCGGTTGTTGGACCTTTTTGCTGAGAACGGAAAAGTGAATCCTGAAATTTTGACCCTAGAAAAGGAATCGCATCGCCGTATTCGAGTAAGTGAGCAGGGGAGCGGTAAGGGGCACAAGAGCAGTCGAAACTGGAGAAATCCCGAGTCATTCCAAGGTGGGTCTAAGCCTTTGGGAAGAGCAGAAGTTATCGAGAAACTTAATAGGCAAGGAATGTTGCCAGCAATTACCTTTATTTTTTCGCGGGCAGCTTGTGCCGCAGCAGTTAAGCAATGTGTTGATTCGGGCTTGAAGTTGACGAATGCAGATGAGAGAAGTGCCATCCGTGAGGTCGCTTTTGCGAAAACGAATCATATTCCCGAAGAAGATCTCAGCATCCTAGGTTTTCACGAGTGGTTAGATGCATTAGAAAAGGGAATAGCTGCGCATCACGCCGGAATGCTCCCAACCTTTAAAGAGGTCGTCGAAGAACTCTTTCAAAGAGGTCTAGTCAAAGCAATTTTTGCAACAGAAACCCTTGCATTGGGAATAAATATGCCTGCCAGAACGGTGGTATTGGAGAAACTAAGCAAGTGGAACGGTGAAGCGCACGTAACAATCACTCCCGGAGAATTTACTCAGTTAACCGGAAGAGCCGGTCGCAGAGGAATTGATATTGAAGGAAATGCCGTCGTGATTTGGAATCGAGATACGGATTCCGCGTCACTGGCAGGGCTTGCATCTACGCGTACATATCCATTGCGCAGCAGTTTTAAACCAACGTACAACATGACAATCAATCTCATTTCACAACTTGGGGCGACTCGAGCCCGCACTTCATTAGAATCTTCATTTGCTCAATACCAGGCCGATAAAGCCGTAGTCGGATTATCTCGACAGATGCGCAAGAATGAAGAAGCGATCAATCAACTTCGTGAAAGTGTTGCATGTCATTTAGGTGATTTTCTTGTTTATACAGAGATAAAGGAAGAGCTTCGCGATATAGAAAAATCTCTCTCTAAGAACTCAAAGAAGAAGCGTTTACTGGCCGAAGAGCGAATAATTGAACTTCGACGCAGCCTGAGAAGCCATCCTTGTCACGGTTGCGCAGATAGAGAGCAACACGCAAGGCTTGCAGATCGGGCTTCGCGATTAATCCGAGAAAATCGCGGACTACAGGAGCGTGTGAGTAATCGCACGGATGTTATTGCACGACGTTTTGATTTGGTTCAGATTATGTTAAAGGAACTTGGCTATTTGGAGGCAAATACAATCACACCACCTGGCCGCTTACTTGCAAAGATTTATGGCGAGACTGACTTGCTTATTTCAGAGCTAGTGCGCAAAGACATACTGGTTGGATTGAACGCATCAGAATTGGTCTCTGTTCTTTCTAGTCTTGTTTACGAAGCTAGGCGCGAAGAAAGCCCAAAGATTCCTCATGGAAAGGTTCAAGATACTTTGGGACAAATAGTGAATATCTGGCACGAACTGCACGAACGTGAACTCGATCTTGGTTTGGAGCCTATGAGAGAACCTGACATTGGATTTTGTTGGGGTTCTTATCGATGGGCCAGCGGTCATTCACTCTCCTCAATTTTACGCGGAACCGAAACGACTGTTGGAGATTTTGTGCGTTCAATGAAGCAGATTATTGATTTACTCAGACAGTTAGGGAATGCATCACAAGAATTAGCTCCAGTTATTGAAGAAGCCCTTAAACGTGTCGACAGGGGAGTGGTTACATATGCAGGAGTAGTCGGATGACCCTGATGCTTCTAGACAGTGCCTCTTTGTGGTACCGCGCGTACTACGGTATGCCCGATACTTTAGTTAATTCACAAGGTGAGCCGGTGCATGCAATAAGAGGATTTCTAGATATGAGCGCAAGGTTAATTGCGCAATATAGACCCAATCGAATTGTTGCTTGTTTAGATGGTGATTGGCGCCCTTCGTGGAGAGTGGAATTATTTCCTGAATATAAGGCAAACAGGGTTGATGATGGTGGCGGGGAAGAGGCTGAACCAGAAACGTTGACGCCACAGATTCCTATTCTCTTAGATGTTCTTGACGCATTGGGAATCCCACTAATCGGAGCCGATGACTACGAAGCAGACGACGTGATTGCAACATACAGCGTGAAGGAACCTGGCCCAACCCTTATAGTTACTGGGGACCGCGATCTTTTTCAACTTGTGGACGACAAACGAAAAGTCAAAGTTGTTTATCTTGCGCGTGGAATCGCGAACCACGATTTAGTAGATAAGAAGTGGATTGCGGCCAAATACGAGATACCAGGGGATCGATACGCACTCTTTGCCATGATTAGAGGAGATGCATCAGATGGCCTACCTGGCATACGCGGTATCGGTGAAAAAGGAGCTGCCGTCATAGCAAATAATTTTTTCTCTATGCAGGAAGTTCTCCAAGCTGCCCACGCAGATGATGAACGCCTAACTCCCGCTCTGCGAAAAAAATTGCTCGCTGATGTCGATTATGCGAATATTGCGGAGAAATTGGTGCACTGCGCGCTAGACGTTCCAATTCCGCAGATTGATTTGAAAATACCAAAGACACAACCGGATCTCAGCAAGGTGTATCAATTGAAGGAAGAGCATAATTTGGGCGCGAGTGTCGATAGATTTATCTCAGCAATTGGTTGGTGAGAAAACGTTATGTTAACCACGTTACCAAGCGTTTTGATCTGTATACCTACCTATAACGAGTCAGAGAACATCATTGAGATTCTGCAGCGTCTGGAAAAGGCTATGACAGCGCTCAGTGACTCCTATCGTTGGCAAATATTGGTCATCGATGACAACTCACCAGATGGAACTGCAGAATTGGTTGCAAAATCCAACTTTAGTAACGTCCAGATTCTTCGTCGCGAGAAAAAGGCTGGACTCGGTCCGGCATATCTGGCTGGCTTTTCCTGGGGAGTTGAACGAAATTTCGATCTTTTTGTTGAATGTGATGCAGATGGAAGCCATCAACCAGAGGAACTAGTTCACCTTCTCAGGGCAGCCTCAGGATCTGATTTGGTCATTGGTACAAGATGGATGCCAGGTGGCGAGGTCGTTAATTGGCCACTGAGTCGTAGGTTGATATCAAGAATTGGCACGACATACGCCCAAATTGTTCTACGTTTGCCATACAAAGACTTAACTGGTGGATATCGTGTTTTAACAAATAATTGCTTAAAGAAAGTTGATTACTTAAAAGTTGAAAGTCTCGGATATGGATTTCAAATAGAAATGGCAATGAGAGCCCACGATGCCGGGTTATCTATCGCTCAAGTTCCTATAACCTTTATTGAGCGCACTCAAGGACAGTCCAAGATGAGCAAGAAGATTGTCTTGGAGGCTCTTCTGCAGACCACAAAATGGGGGCTCCAGCGACTTTCCGGTTCATAGTAATAGCCCGATAATCTACATTATGTTAATTAAGAATTTAGGCGTTCAAATCCGCGGCTAGCTCTTCGATTGGCAAGCAGGCACAGACAAGATTCCTATCCCCGTAAACGCCGTCTATGCGCCCTGTGGTTGGCCAATATTTACCGCTTTGGCCTATGCCGACAACAGCGCCGTTAGGGAAAGCCCCAACAGAGCGTGAATATTTACGATTCCATTCTTTCTGTAATAAATCGACATCAGTGTGAGGTGCATGGCGGAGAGGTGACTCCTCAACTTCTAACTCCCCTTTTTCAATATCTGCAATTTCCGCGCGAATCGAAATCATGGCTTGTATAAACCTATCAAGTTCAGAGACATCCTCAGATTCGGTTGGTTCAACCATAAAGGTTCCAGCTACTGGGAAACTCATGGTCGGGGCATGAAATCCGTGATCCATCAAACGCTTTGCAACATCATCGACGGTGACCCCGGTGCGCTTGGTAATTTCGCGCATATCCAAAATACATTCATGGGCTACAAAGCCATTCTCACCTTTGTACAGAACCGGAAAATGCTGGTCCAACTTGGCGGCGATGTAGTTGGCAGACAAAATCGCAACCTGGGTTGCTTTTGTTAGACCTGATCCACCCATCATTCGGATATACATCCACGAAATAGGCAAAATACTGGCAGATCCAAATGGCGCCGAACTAACAGCGCCCGGCCCGGTGATTGGTCCGGCCAATTCATCCAATGGGTGGTTTGGCAAGAAAGGAGCTAGGTGAGCGCGAGAAATTACCGGCCCAACTCCTGGCCCTCCTCCGCCGTGAGGAATACAGAAAGTTTTGTGCAGATTAAGGTGGGAAACATCAGCGCCAAATTTCCCAGGCTGCGCGAGTCCTACAAGAGCATTCAGGTTGGCGCCATCTACATAAACCTGCCCACCAGCATCATGTACCAGTGCGCAAATTTCGGTGATTGCAGTTTCAAATACACCGTGAGTTGAAGGATATGTGACCATCAGGCAAGCCAAAGCGCTGGAATGCGTGGCAATCTTCTCCTTCAGATCCTCTACCGATACGTTTCCGGAATCATCACAAGATACGACAACTACTTTCATCCCCGCCATTACGGCTGAGGCAGCATTTGTTCCGTGAGCACTTGATGGAATTAAACAAATATTACGATCTACTTCCCCGCGTGCATCGAGATAGTTCCGAATGGCTAGAAGGCCCGCAAACTCTCCTTGAGATCCGGCATTTGGTTGCAATGACACTGCATCGTATCCAGTGATGTCTATCAGCCATCGGCTTAACTGCGAAATCATTTCCCGGATGCCACCGGTCTGATTTACAGGAGCAAATGGATGAAGCGAAGAAAATTCTGGCCAAGTCACAGGAATCATTTCCGAAGTCGCGTTAAGTTTCATTGTGCAAGAACCCAACGGAATCATTGACCGATCTAGAGCCAAATCTCTATCTGAAAGAGCGCGGATGTAGCGCAACATTCCTGTCTCTGAATGATAATCATTAAAGATTCTATGGTTCAGGAAGGTTGAATTTCGCTTCAGATCTGCAGGAAGTGCCACTTCCCCACTCTCAATCTTTGCTCCAAAGAAACTAGCTATTTCAATTAGTTCCTTTTTTGTTACTGTTTCGTCAAGTGAAATTCCAATGTGGTTACCGTCAATATTGCGAAAGTTATAGCCAGGAGTTGCGATAGGAACAGAATCCACAATGAATGTGTCAAAAACTTCTCCCTCAGAGACAACGAATCCCGCACCCTTGATCGCAGCTCGAAGTGCGTGCGTATTTGAGCGGATTCGTGTTGCTATGTTGGTTAGGCCTGCTGGTCCATGCCACATCGCATAGAAAGCGCTCATGACGGCGAGTAGAACTTGTGCCGTGCAAATATTCGACGTCGCTTTATCTCTGCGAATATGTTGCTCGCGAGTTTGAAGTGCGAGTCGAAATCCTGGATTCCCGTGCACATCAACACTTTGACCAACTAACCGGCCTGGAATTCCGCGTTCTAAACCTTGGCGTACTGACATAAAGCCAGCGTGTGGCCCACCAAATCCCATTGGTACTCCAAAACGCTGCGCCGAACCAACCGCAACATCCGCGCCCCACTCCCCCGGAGTTTTATACAAAGTCAGTGCTAACAAATCACAATCCACAATTGCGAGTGCATTATGCTCATGCGCAAAACGAACAAGAGGGGCGAGATCCTGCGCAGCTCCATAAGTCGAATGAGCGGCGCCAATAACTCCAAAAACTTGCTCTTCCACTTTGGAAAGCGCTTCTTTCGTTATCGCACTTTCCTTCACAACAATCTTGAGTGGATTTGCTCTCGTATGTATAACTGCCTTCACGTGTGGATGCAACGCTTCATCAATGATGAATACTGCAGAATCCTCACCACTCCATTGTCTGCGAGCTAGCGTCATAGCTTCTGCCGCAGCAGTTGCTTCATCAAGCATTGAAGCATTGGCAATTGGAAGTCCTGTTAAATCAGAGACCGCAGTTTGAAAGGCAAAGATTGCCTCTAATCGACCTTGACTAATTTCAGGTTGGTATGGTGTATACGCGGTGTACCAAGCTGGATTCTCCAAAATATTTCGGAGAACAACTGGTGGAGTAATCGTTCCGTAATAACCAATTCCTATGAGAGAGCGCGTAACTTCATTCTGATTGGCCAATAACCGCAGCTCTTCAATCGCCGCTTCTTCTGAGATTGCAGATGGCAGATGCTTATCCAACGATTCTGAAATAGTGATTGAATTGGGTACAACCTTCGAAATAAATTCTGTGAGTGATGTAGCCCCGATTTCACGAAGCATGGATTCAATTTGCTCATCGTTTGGACCAATATGACGGTCCACAAACTCACTTCTAAAAGCGCCCAAGGAAATCCCCCAATAGATTTGGCATCTGACATCAAAGCCTAGGGGGTCAGATTATTAGGCTTTACGCCCCTTTGCCCTTCCTACGCTCCGATAACTCATCAGTAGTGAGATTTGCAACAATCGAACCATCCGACGGGTTTTCACCCTGAAGTGTCGCTAGAGATCCCTCAACTTCTGTCCAGACTTTGCTAATGGCAATTCCAAAGACGCCTTGACCGCCTTGCAGCAAATCAATGATGTCATCGGCGCTAGCGCACTCATAAATTGATGCTCCGTCACTCATCAGCGTCATGCTTTCAAGCTCAGTAATTCCTCGACCGCGTAAGTGTTCAACTGCTGTACGAATGTTTTGCAACGAAACTCCAGTATCCAGAAGACGCTTTACGATCTTGAGAACAAGAATGTCTCTAAAGCCGTACAGGCGTTGAGAGCCTGACCCAGCAGCGTTCTTGATAGTTGGTTCAACAAGCCCAGTACGAGCCCAGTAATCCAGTTGTCGGTATGTTATGCCAGCGGCAACGCATGCGGTCGCGCCTCGATAGCCAATCTCTTGATTCATGGGAAGCTCACTTCTATGGGGAATGTCTGAAGTGTAGGTTGAGAGTTTGCAGAGAACAATAACCGACACGCCGAACCCTCAACCAATGCTTCAGGGTTCATTTTCATGGATTTCTATCCGCGCAACCGATTACCCGGCAAAGTCCTCGGGGTTAATGTGGTCCAAGAACTCCTTAAATTTCTCAACCTCATCTTCAGCCTGGTCTGGAATCTCTATTCCGGCCGCGTTGAAGAGTTCTTCGGTAGCAAGTATCGATGTTCCAGTTCGTAGTCCGAGAGCCAACGCATCACTTGGTCTTGCTGAAATTACTTTCCCACCCGTGAAATGAAGTTCGGCATAAAAGATGCCGTCCTTAAGCGAGGTTAGGTGGATTGCCTCCAGCGGCAGAGCGACTTCCTCAATCAAAGTTTTCATCAAATCATGGGTAAGCGGTCTCGCCGGCAAGACACCTTGTTGGGCAAAAGCTATCGCGGTCGCCTCAACGGCCCCGACCCAGATGGGGAGATAACGCACTCCATCAACTTCTCGCACAAGAATTATTGGCTGATTTGAAGGCATCTCAACTCGAACTCCAACAACTTCTACCGGGCGAAGATCACTCATAGTTGTTGGTTTTACTTAGCGCGGTGTAGACCAGCGCGAACGAGCGAGGCATGCAATCTGATCGAGAGTGAAGCAAGTTCGTTTTGCACTTCTTCGGCACGCGCTTTCGCGTCGGAACCTTTTTGACGAAGCAGCGGAGTTATTACTTGCTCCACTAAACCTATCTCTCTGTCTGCTGATGTCTTAAATGAGCGAAGGTGTCGAGGTTCAATTCCAAAAGCAGCAATCTCCGCCACTGCGCGCGCAACTGCTAGAGCATCAGCGTCAAAATGTCTGCCCTTGATTTCGACGAGCCCATACGCCTCAAGCTCAACGAGAACTGCCTCATCCAAATTCGAGGATTCCAGTAGTTCTTCACGACTAAGTCGAAGTTCACTCTCTTGAGCGAAATGCGCCGGCGCGAAGTCGCCATCGACGGTTGCAAGACGAGGTCCTGCCACTCCCCCTGGCGCGGCAGCTGGTACAAGTCCGCGATCCATCGCATCCAAATTTTCTTTGATAACACGTAATGGCAGATACTGATCACGCTGTGCTTGAAGAACATAGCGAAGACGTTCTAAATCTGATGCTGTAAATTTACGATATCCAGAGGGAGTCCGCTGTGGATCGATCAATCCTTCAGATTCTAAAAATCGTATCTTCGAGATTGTGATGTCAGAGAACTCGGGACGAAGCTTTGCTAAAACTTCTCCGATGCTTAAATAAGCACGGGCTGGAACACTCATGAATTTACCTTTCCTGTAAAGAAATAAAATCTAAATTTTCCTATTTGAATCTCATCACCCTGCGATAAGACTTGCGAAGAGATTGAAATAGCATTTACATAAGTACCATTTAAACTTTTGGAGTCCTCAATTGTGTGCATTCCCTCTCGTGAAGAGATCCGGGCGTGCTTTCTGGAAACCGTGACATCATCTAGAGGAATGCTTGCTCCAAATTCGCGACCGATAGTTGATTCCGAACTATCTAGCAAGAATCTAAAGCCTTTAGCGGGACCAGATACTCCAATAAGCATCGCCTTTTCTGGGGAAAGTTCAGAGACGATTCCACGATCTTCTTCTGAAATCTTCTCCAGAATTGAATCGATATTTTGCTCGTTAGGTACGGGACGCAATTTTGAGAGATGAATAGTGGAGGTGAGATCTTTGTAGGAATCGCTTGACTGATTCACTTTCTCCCCTTTTCTACTCGTAAACGCCTTCAGGTGTACTAGAGGCTGACACTATTCATGCCGCCGCCCGAGGTCAAGCCGTGAGAGCTCCGTACTCCCCTGCTGAAAGTAGAGGTTCAGACCGGTCAACATTTGAAATCTCGGCAATCCAACCCTCTCCGTACGGATCGGAGTTAATAAGTTCAGGATTGCTCTCCAACTTCTCGTTTACGCGCACAACTGTTCCGCCAACAGGTGCATAAATTTCAGAAACGCTCTTCGTTGACTCGACTTCTCCGCATACCGCTCCACCTTTTACAACTTGATTAACTTTCGGAAGTTGTATATAGACGATGTCACCTAATGCACCTTGTGCGTAGTCCGTAATTCCTATGCGAACTGAACCATCTGGATTATCCAAAACCCACTCATGCTCTTTTGTATAGTGAACGTTCTCGGGGGTGTTAGACATCATTAACCTTTCAGTTAGTTATACGAGGTGGTCGTATCAGTTTTTCAAAGCATCGGAACTGTATTGCAGCGCAGTGAATAGGTAAAGACCAACTCCCCAAAACACGAACGCCCAGCCCGCTATGTAAAAGAATCGCGCAATCCCACTCTCCCCACCCAGCAGTAGAAAAGGGAAAGCATAGAGAAGATTAAATGTTGCAGCTTTTCCAAGGTAGGTGACGGCAAAGACCGAACCAGTTCTTGACTTCTTGATTGCAAGCGCGAGGGCCATCCATAAATCTCTGGCGACAAGAATTCCCACCAACCACCAAGGTATAACCTCTCGAAGAGCCAGCGCGATAACTGTCGCGGCAATGTAGGCGCGGTCAATGGCTGGATCCATCATCGCTCCAAGATTGCTCTCTTGCTTGAGCGCTCTTGCTAGTTTGCCATCAAAATAATCTGTCGCGGCTCCAACGACGAGGACTACAAAAGCCCAACCCTTGAGATGCTCGGAGAGATAAAGCCATAAAAATATCGGGATTCCAAAAGCGCGTAGGAGCGTCAAACCATTCGGGATGGTCAGAATGCGATTGCTTGCTTGAGGGCTGCCTTCCATGACATTAGTCCTTCTCTCGGACCTTAATTGCTACTTCAATCGGACTTCCGCTGAAGCCAAACTCCTCGCGCAAGCGTCGTTCAATGAAACGACGGTATGCAACTTCTACCCATTCGCTCGAGAATAAGACAAATTTAGGCGGAGAAATTTGTACTTGGGTTGCGAATCGAATTTTTGGTTGTTTGCCGCTTCGAACCGGAGGCGGCGTTGCAGAAATAAGCGCTCCCAGGAAGGAGTTGAGTTTGGATGTTGGGACACGAGTTTCCCAACCCTTTATTGCCGTGCGAAGTGCAGGAGCCAGGCGGTCACGGTGCCATCCAGTCTTTGCTGAAAGATTGACGCGTTGTACCCACGGATATCTTTCAAGGTTACGATCGAGTTCCTTCTCTAATTGAATCTGACGCTCTTCATCAACCATGTCCCACTTATTCATAACCAGAACCATTGCTCGACCAGCTTCTTCGGCCATAGTGATTACTCGTAGATCTTGCTCAGTTAATGGAATCGAAGCATCAAGAATAATTACTGCCACTTCTGCTCTATCCAAGGCGGCCGCAGTTCGCAAACTTGCGTAGTAGTCGGTGCCGCTATCGTAAATCGCGCGCTTTCGAATACCAGCTGTATCGATAAAGCGCCATGTGGTTCCACCAAATTCAATCAACTCATCGACTGGATCGCGAGTTGTACCGGCTACATCATCGACTAGAACTCTTGACTCTCCTGCCAAAATATTTAGAAGACTCGACTTTCCAACATTTGGGCGTCCAACCAATGCAATGCGACGATATCCATCGTCAGCTAATTCACTTCCAACTTCCGGAAGCTTCTCCATAACGATGTCCAACAAATCACCTGCGCCTCGACCGTGCAGCGCCGAAACAAAATATGGTTGGTCAAGTCCCAAATTCCACAGTGCATGAGCATCTGCTTCATCAACATCGCTGTCCACTTTGTTTGCCACAAGAATCGTCTCTTTGCCACTTCGGCGAAGCAGATCAATCAGGGAATCGTCCTCATCTAAAGCACCAATTTGTACATCGACAACGAAAAGAATCAAATCTGCTTCTGCAATAGCCATCTCAGCTCCTGCAGTAATTTTCTGCGAAATTCCTTCCGGCTTTACTTCCCAGCCACCGGTGTCAATAAGTATGAATCGTCGACCATTCCATTCGGCTTCGTATTTCACGCGATCGCGAGTAACTCCAGGCGTATCCTCAACAATTGCTTCCCGACGTCCAATAATTCTGTTGACCAAGGTGGATTTTCCAACATTTGGCCTACCTATTATCGCAACCTTAGGTAAACCAAGGAGGCTTCGCTCGCCAAGCCATCCCCAAATGACATCGACAACTTCGTCCAAATCAAGGTTACTGGAGTCAATTTCCAGTGCATCCTCTGCAGGGCGCAAAGGGGAAATAGCTCGACTCATATCAATTGAATCGCGGGACTCAAGTGATTGCGCAACTCGTTCGGTTGATACCTTCTCATCCATTTCATTTTCACGCCTATCCGTGCGTGACTTCAAGTCGGCATAGAGAAAAATCTTTAGTTGCGCTTCGGGTGCAACGACAGTTCCAATATCTCTTCCCTCCACAACAATTCCAGCATGTGCAGATTCGATGATTGCTTGTTGAAGGCCCACTAAATATTCTCTTACTCGCGGCATGCGTGCAAATTGCGAAACTTTATCTGTAATTCTTAGAGTTCGGATCGCATCAGTGATATCTGCGCCATCCACAAATATGCGTGGAGCGTTCGGATCCGTACTAATTGAAATCTCATTTTTGGTGGCTAAATCGACAAGTAGATCTTCATCTTCACAATTATTTTCAAGGCCTAACCAGGTTATGGCTCTGTAAAGCGCGCCTGTATCTAAATAGCTCCAATTGGCCCGACGAGCTATCGCCTTCGCTGTCGAGGACTTACCAGATCCACTCGGACCATCAATCGCTACAACAACATTATTCATAAGTTAACTGTACTTTCTCTATTGATTAGCGATTTGCACGAATACCGTGCACTCGCCAATTCTTCTCGACAAGATGTGGACGCAAGATGTTTGCGTCATCTTGAGAAAGTGCCAACGTAATTAATCCAGTTTCCTGACCGGGGCTGTGCTCTATAAATAGATCTTCCACATTCACTTCGGCGGCTGCACACTCATCAAAAATTGCAGCGAGTTGCCCAGCTTTATCTTCGATCACGATTGGGAGGTAGACATATTCACGCGATTTTCCGCCATGCTTGCCTGGAATCCGAGATTTCGCAGCGCCACCGTCGCGAATGAATTCTTCCAATGCAGACTCATTCTCTGACTCAAGATGCGCCAGCATTCCCTCAATCTCACTCGCAACCTTTCGCAGGTCTTGAATAACATTGCTTCGATTTCGAATAAGTAGATCCGCCCAGAGTTTCGGGTTGCTATCGGCAAGTCGGGTGAGGTCTCGTAGACCTTGCCCGGCCAACCCCAATTCTTCTTCGCTCTTTGTAGACAATGTGCGTGCAAGAATTGTGCTGACCGCTTGTGGCAGGTGTGAAACACCGGAGATCAATTCATCATGCTTATTGGCCCCCACTACTCGAACGACTGAACCAAGTTCCAGGGCGAGATTTTTCGCGGCTTCCAGGACCTCATTGTCAGTAAGCGCAGTTGGAGTGATTATCCACGTTGCACCTTGGAAGAGATCAGCTCGGGCGGCTGTCGGTCCCGACAACTCCCTGCCTGCCATGGGATGGGTCCCGCAAAATCTTCGTGACAACTCCGGTAATTCCTCAACTTGCCGTAGAAGTTCAGACTTTAAACCGCTGATTTCTATAAACATAGATTGAGGGTTGATTGTAAATTGCTCCTTAAGGGCGGAGAAAACTCCCGCAGGCGGAGTGGCAACGATGACGAGGCTTGGATTGCCCGCTTCTGACGGAACTCCGACCAAGTCTCGCGCAAATTGCAGATGCTCCACATTCGTATCAGCAAATGTGACCGTGTCACCGCGTTGCTTCAGAGCCAGGCCAATCGATGTGCCGATGAGCCCCGCCCCCACAATATGTATCTTCATCAAGGTTACTGCGCGATATCTTTACGCAAAGATTGTGCGCCACGGCGGTAAATATGCTTAATTTCAGTGTGGTTTCGGTTGGAATATGCGTGAACCATGACTCTTACGACAAGCGGGAGGGCGCCGGCAATATCAAGTTCTTGTGCGCAAATAAGAGGGACAGCTCCAAGATCTAAAGTTCTGGCAGCAGCGGCTGGGAAATCAGAATGGATATCCGGGGTAGCCGTGAAAAAGACGGATATCAAATCATCTACCGATAGTTCGTTCTCAGCGAAAATTGCGCCAAGAAGCTCAACGACTACCTCGCGCATCGCCTCCGGCGTATCGGCATCTAGCTGAGTTGCTCCACGTATCGCTCTTACCTTCATGAGTAAATTCTACCCTTCAGCTCGCTTCTATCGATTATATTTAAATAGTTACATACATATTTAGTTTTATTGACAAATGTATTTTTACTAATGTCGACTCTTTCTTGGTCGCCCAAATACCCATTGTTTGAATTATCGATAAAACGCTTTGTTACCATCACACCGTGCTTAACATTGTCTACAAATCGTTTTTCAGGCGGCATTGTAATAATCATTTTATCTATAAATAGGTATTTATGATTGCGATTTATCGATTTAACTTTAAAAGGGTAAAAAGATTTTCAATCTCTCCCTGATTCATATGTCTCCATCGACCGACTTTCGTCTCCCCTACATTCAGAGGTCCAAACTCGGTTCGTATCAATCTTAAGACCGGCAACTCCAGCTCCTCAAACATTCGACGTACGATGTGGTATCGGCCTTCATGAATCGATATCTCAATCCAAGCGTTTTTAGGTGTTGGTTCGCGGAGAACAGTAACCTCAAGAGCTCTTGCCAAACCGTCCTCTAAGCGAATTCCAGATCGCAATTCTTGTGCCGCAGCTGCGCTTAAATGACCCTCAATTTCAACCAAATACTTCTTGACCAAACCGTATGAAGGGTGCGTTGCTCTGTGTGCGATTTCGCCATCATTTGTCAAAACGATGAGTCCTTCACTCTCCTTATCCAACCGACCTACGTGGAAAAGTCGCTCATTACGATCAGAGAAGAAATCGCCAAGGCATGGGCGTCCTTCGGGGTCAGACATGGTGGACAGAACACCCGCAGGCTTATTAAATAACAGATAAGTTTTAGACTTATTGGTAGAAACTGTCTCACCGTCAACCGCTAGTTCATCGTTTTCCGGGTCAACTTTGCTTCCCAAGGTGGTTATCTGGACTCCATTGACACTTACCCGACCAGAAGTGATCAGATCTTCGCATGCTCGGCGACTTGCTACCCCAGCATCGGCTAGCGCTTTTTGTAGACGTACTTCCATGTTCCGGAATCCTCTCGATTCGTTAGGAGAGGAACTCTACGACCATTAGCCCTAAAGAGCCAATTGAGGGTTATTACTCGGTGAGAGAAGCCAGAATCTCGTCCAGCCCGTCTGTATCCGGAAGGAAGGGAGCTAGAGCTGGAAGATCATCAATCGAATTTACCCCAACCTTTTCCAAAAAGACGGAGGTGGTTTTGTATAAAATCGCTCCAGTTTCATGCTCAATCCCTGACTCTTCCACTAAACCACGTGTAATGAGCGTCTTCATCACTGCTTCAACATTGACGCCACGTATGGCACCAACTCTCGCCCTGGAAACAGGTTGACGATATGCGATAACTGCAAGTGTCTCAAGAGCAGCTTGCGTGAGTCTTGACTGTTGGCCATCTAGAACGAACTTTTCGACAATTGGTGACTGCTCCGGATGGCTATAGAACCGCCAGCCCCCAGCAATGGCTCGGAGTTGAAATCCTCGACCCTCGGCTTCGTATGAAGCTGCCATCTCGTGCAATTCCGCGATAACTTCCTCGGTAGGCACTTCGGTGATTTGAGCCAATACGATCTCAGAAACTGGTTCATCAACGACCATCAGGACAGCTTCTAGAGACCTCTTAAGTTCTACTTTAGACATTTATTCCTCTTCTGTCTCATCGTCAATAGTTCCCTGAGGAACATCAAACTCATCACTCACAAGAACATCACCTTCGGCTGTTCCTGCCCATGTTATTTGCAACTCGCCCAACGCCACTACTTGCTCAAAGCGGACAACACCTTCGCGGTAGAGCTCAAGGATCGCTAGAAAGCGGGCCACAACCATAAGCGTTGATTCGGCATCTGCTATAAGTGACCTAAAGCTTGCCCGACCATGCTTGCGCAGGGTATCGACTATCTTCACCGCTTCCTCGCCTACATTCACTGTTGGGCTGTGAATATGTTCAGTGCTCAAAGTCAGCGGAACCTTGGGCGCCAAAGCACGTTGAGCAAGGGCTGCAAAACGAGCAGGAGTGACACCTATGAGGACTTCAGGCAAAAGCTCGGCGAATTGAGGATCTAGCGCAACGGTCCGCGGGAAGGTCTTCTCTTGTACCTCAAATCGCGCGCTGAAAATCGCTGCAATCTCCTTAAACGCTCTGTACTGAAGGAGTCTGGCAAAGAGCAGGTCTCTCGCTTCCAAAAGAGCTAAGTCTGCTTCATCTTCAATCTCTCCGGACGGCAACAGTCTGGCCGCTTTTAGGTCTAGAAGGGTCGCTGCGACAACCAGGAACTCTGTGGTCTCATCGAGGTCCCAGCCTGCTTTTCCGCCCTCTACGCCCTTGATGTAGGCGATAAATTCGTCGGTGACCGCGCCCAGTGCCACTTCCGTGACATCCATTTTGTGCTTAGAAATCAGCTGTAGGAGTAAATCAAATGGGCCTTGGAAGTTGCTCAAATGGAGTGAGAACGATGAACCGGCAACAGGAGAGCTTTCTGACGGCTCCAAAACGGTCTCATTCATGCGCGAAACATACTCGAATCAGAACTTGCATGAGCACTCGCACCGCCGTAGTGTCCGGCGCATGGCTAAAGTTTCTTCGCAGGTTTCTCGCTTCGACGCTAAATCGACAAATCGAGACGAGGATGTCGTTACGACGGCACTGATGCTCGGACGAAAAGAGATCACAATCCCTGATGCACCCGAGCTAACTCAGCATGGTCACGCACAAGTCATATCAGTCGTGAATCAAAAAGGTGGCGTAGGAAAGACAACAACAACAATCAATCTTGGCGCAGCCCTTGCAGAACTTGGTCGTCGAGTCTTGCTCGTCGATTTCGATCCACAGCATTCACTTTCTGTTGGTCTTGGAGTTTCCACAAGACAGCTCGATGGTTCAATTTATGACCTCATGATGGATGAAGCCAACAGCATTGAAAAGTTTCTTCTAAAAACAAGTGTTCCAGGTATGGACATGATTCCAAGTCATGAGAACTTAGCGGCCGCAGAAGGCGGATTGATGAACGTCATTGCTCGCGAAAAAGTTCTCAAGCGAGTTCTTGCTCCAGTTATCGATTTTTATGATGTCATCCTCATCGACTGCCAGCCATCCCTTGGATTGCTCACCGTGAATGCACTCACTGCATCTGATGGTGTCATCGTTCCTCTTGAATGTGAATACTTTGCACTTCGTGGAGTTGCGTTACTCGCAGACATCATTGGCAAGGTTCAAGAAAATACAAATCCAAATTTGAAATTAACTGGGATTCTTCCAACAATGTTTGACCGCAAAACCGTGCATAGCAAGGAAGTTCTTGAGCGAATCTCCGAGGCCTACCCTGCCGAAGTGTTCGATACAATTATTAGTCGCACTGTGAGATTCCCAGAAACAACTGTTGCTGGTGAGCCAATTACAACCTATGCAAGTAGTTCTATAGGAGCTTCAAGCTACCGTCGATTAGCCCGTGAATTAATTGCCGTTGGAGGTTGCAAGTGAGTCGTCGCGTAAGTTTGCCTGGGGCAGATGAGCTCTTTAGAACCACAACAACTCTCTCTGCAGTGCCATCGCAACTGCCTTCCGTTGATTCAACTTCAGCGGGCGATCTTTCGCCAAACACTCCCCTAGCGCCGGCCACAAAGAAAGCTGTGCGACAGACTCCGCGTCGTCGAGTTAATTCCCTAGATCGCTCAACATCTGGCCGCGAACGTCACGATGAGAAAATTACAGTTTATCTTTCACCGGAGGAACTCTACGATTTAGAACAAGCGCGCTTAGCAATTCGAGGTGACTTGGGGATGGCTGTTGATCGTGGCCGGATCGTTCGCGAGTCGCTCTCAATTATCATTGCTGACCTTGAAGCAAAGGGTGATCAAAGTATTCTCGCTCGGCGCCTTAGAGGACGCTAAACGCAATTTAGTTTTTTGCCCGTGGATGTGCTTGTGCGTAGCTTTCGCGCAATTTATCGATAGTCACCAAGGTATATATCTGAGTAGTTGTAACCGATGAATGGCCCAACAACTCTTGGACCGTGCGAATATCCGCTCCGCCATCCAATAAATGAGTTGCGAATGAGTGTCGAAGTGAGTGCGGCGAAATATCACTAGACATGCCCGCGCGTTCTGCTGCACGTTGCACAATTGCCCAAGCGCTTTGTCTGGAGAGTTTGCCTCCCCGTGTATTTAAAAAGAGTGCCTCGCTTCTCTTCTCCTTCAAAAGTGTTGGCCGCAATCTAATGAGGTACTGATCAAGAGCTCCTTGAGCATATCGACCGACGGGAACCACGCGGTACTTGTTTCCTTTACCAAAAAGTCGAATTGAAGTGACTTCACCGCCTTCTAGTTTTGCGATATCCCCAACGCTTAGATTGATGATTTCAGAAACACGACCACCTGTTGCATAAAGTAATTCCACAAGCGCCCTGTCGCGAAGGGTTATCAGTTCACCATCAATAAGAGAATTTTCAATCATTGCCGTTACCTCTGCAATTGTGAGCGCCTTAGGTAATCTTTTTGGAATGCGCGGGGGTTTAAAGTCCTTGATGGGGTTAAGGAATGCTCCCTCTTTCGAGGCAAACTCTAGATAGTTTCTAATCGCCACAACGGCTCTAGAAATTGAACTCTCTTGAAGTCCTTGTCCTCGTAGCGCTGCTACATAATTCTCTAGAGCTGACATCGTGACTTGCTTTGGATCATTATTCTGTGCCATGAAACGTGAGATGTCGCGTCTATAAGCCTCGAGGGTATTTTTACTTAACCCTTTTTCCACGCCAAGGTGGGCGAGGAACTCTTCTTGAAAATCTGATTTAGCCATTTCGCTTAATTGCAGCTGCAATCAAACCAGCAAAGAGCGGATGAGGGCGAGTTGGTCGTGACAAGAACTCCGGGTGGGCCTGAGTGCCGACATAGTACGGATGTATCTCTTCTGGCAATTCAACGAACTCAACTAAATGAGCATCCGGTGAAAGTCCCGAGAATTGCAAACCAGTCGCCGCGATTCGATCTCGATATTGATTATTAACTTCATACCGATGTCTATGGCGCTCACTTATCTCCGTCGAACCATAAGTTTTGGCAACAATAGAATTCGCGGATAGAACTGCGGGATATAAACCTAGGCGCATCGTTCCACCCATGTCACCACGACCTGCAACGATATCCTCTTGGCTGGCCATAGTAGATATCACTGGATCTGGACTTTCTGGATCAAATTCGGCGGAACTTGCGAGCGGCAAGTTAGCTAAATTCCTAGCCGCTTCAATGACCATGCACTGCAATCCAAGGCAGAGACCGAGAGTTGGAATTCTATTCTCGCGCGCATAGCGCAACGCGCCTAGCTTTCCTTCAATCCCTCGTACACCAAATCCTCCTGGAACGCAGACCGCATCGACGTTTTCAAGGTTCGCTTTTGCACCTTCTGGAGTTTCGCAGTCATCACTTGGAATCCATTTAATGTTTACTCGAGCATTATTAGCGAATCCACCCGCTCGAAGAGCTTCCGTCACCGAAAGATAAGCATCGGGTAAATCAATGTATTTTCCGACCAATGCCACATTAACTTGGTGCGCAGGGAAATGAACTTTTTGCAGAAGCTCGTCCCATTCCGTCCAATCAACGTCAACTTGCGGCAAACCAAGGCGACGAACGATATAGCTATCTAAACCTTCTGAATGAATAACTTTTGGAATGTCGTAAATTGAAGGAGCATCTACTGCAGCAACAACCGCTTCGATGTCCACGTCGCACATAGATGAAATCTTGCGCTTGATGCTATCTGGAATAGGTCTATCGGACCTTATTACCACGCCATCCGGTGCAATACCGATAGAGCGAAGCGCAGCAATCGAATGTTGAGTCGGTTTTGTCTTGAGTTCTCCGCTAGGCCCTATATATGGCACAAGAGAAACGTGTAAATAGAAAACGTTATCTCTTCCCACATCTTGACGAATTTGGCGCGCAGCTTCTAGAAACGGCAAAGATTCGATGTCTCCGACAGTGCCGCCGATTTCTGTGATGACTACATCCACATCAGGTGCTGCCATTGCGCGGATTCGATCCTTAATTTCATTTGTAATATGGGGAATCACTTGGACCGTGTCGCCAAGGTATTCACCGCGACGCTCTTTATTGATCACATTTTGATAAACCTGACCAGTAGTGACATTTGCGAAACCAACTAGATTTGTATCCAAGAATCTTTCATAGTGCCCAATATCCAAATCGGTTTCAGCTCCATCATCAGTAACAAACACTTCCCCGTGCTGAAATGGATTCATCGTTCCTGGGTCAACATTGATATAGGGATCCAACTTCTGCATGGTTACGCGATTTCCGCGAGCACGAAGGAGCCTTCCTAAACTTGATGCGGTAAGACCCTTGCCCAAACTTGATGCTACTCCGCCAGTCACAAATATATGTTTTGTTACGTGATCACCATGATTACTGCTCATGGGAGATTAACTTATCACCCTTTCACTGACCATTCTCAAAAGCTCTTCGGCGTGTGTCTGCGCTGTGAGCGAATCCTCTTGACCTGAGAGCATTCTCGCAATTTCTTTGCGTCGCTCCTCGGAATTTAAGGCATTTACTGAACTTTGTGTTATTGAACCAGATTGGTCTTTCGACACCAGAAGGTGATTATCAGCCCACACTGCCACTTGAGGTAGATGGGTCACCACTATGACTTGAGCGGTTTTTGAGAGAACTGACAGGCGCCGGCCAACCTCTACGGCAGCCTTACCTCCAACTCCAGAATCAACTTCATCGAAAATATATGTTCCGACTGGAGATTTGTGGGCCAGAACAATCTCAATTGCTAACATCAAACGTGACATCTCTCCCCCAGATGCGATTTTGGAAAGAGGTAGAAGTTTTGATCCGACATGTGGCGAGAAAAGAAAGGTGACATCGTCATACCCAAATGAGGTGTATTCGCTAAATTCCTCCGCGTTTCCAGGGAGTACTTCTACCTTTACTTGCGCATTTGGCATAGATAAAGAATCAAGCTCTTTTGACACAGATTCACTTAGCGCAACTGCAGCCGCTACTCGGCTTTGATGCAATGTAGCCGCTACTTTTTTCAAAGATTTGAATTGTTCTGTTAACTCAGCTTCCAGTTCGGCGACTCGTTCTGCTCCTCCATCCAGATCAGACATCTTTATTTCAGCTTCGGAATAATCAACGATGAGGCGTTCGTAGGCTAATTCCTTATCTGTGCCTACGCCAAATTTCTTAATAAGGGCGTTTATTGATTGTTTGCGAAGTTGAAGTTGTTCAAAACGTTTTGGATCAGCTTCTAATCTGGCCAAATAGCTGACCAATTCGCTTGCGACATCCTCCACTGTGTAGATCAACTCGGCAAAACGCTCGATGTGTGGATCAAGCTGGGTATCCTTAGCCAAGAGTTGGTCCAAAGATTTCTTAGCTGCTTTCAAATTATTTAGAGTGCCGCTTTCATCGCTTTCAAGAATATTGAGTGCATGTGAAAGCTGCGCGTGTATTTCTTCTACACTTCCTAGCCGATTAATTTCATTATCTATCTCAGCTAGCTCACCAGACCTTGGCATTACGGCCGCAAACGAAGTGACAAACTCGCGCAGTTCCCTTATTTGGCTTTGGGCTGAGGAGGATTCAGAAATTAACTTCGCGATTCGTTTTTGAAGTTCAGAATACTTCTCGTATTCAAGAGAATATGCGGCCAATTCTCCTTGCAACTCTCCAAAACTATCTAAAAGCTCGCGTTGAACAATTTGCTTACTTAACCTCAATGAGCTGGACTGCGCATGAATTTCTAGAAGGTCAGCGCAAATTTCGTGCACCTTGCTTGTCGTTGTGAGAATGCCGCCCATTGTGATTCGTGACTTGCCTTCAATTGAGACTGAACGTGCAATAGTCAAAACATTTCCGTCAACTTCAGCTCCAGAATCTAGAACCTTTTCGGCAGTCTGCGAGTCAACGCTAAACTGCGCGGAGACTACAGAACGTTCTGCTCCCGATCTAACAAAATCAGAATCTGCTCGCGCACCGGTAATCAATCCAAGCGCAGTTAAAACCATTGTCTTGCCCGCCCCTGTCTCCCCTGTAATGGCAGTGAAGCCAGGTGAAAATGAGATGCTGGCGCTTTCAATAACTCCTAAGCCACGGATCGCAATTTCGTCGAGCGTTGGACGAAAATCCTTCTTACTCCCCACGCCAACCTTCAACGGGTAATTTGAATTTGGCTACTAGACGATCGGTAAATGGAGAATGCTCGATGTGGGCGAGGGAAACTGTTGAATCATCTCTTGTAATCAATATGCGATCACCAGCAAGTAACTCAGTTCGCCTAAATCCATCGGCAGATAACAACGCGTCATCGGATTCTACGTCGATTGCAATTGTCGAATCCGGAGAGATGACCATGGGCCGCGAGAACAATGCATGCGCAGCAATTGGTAGAAGAACGAGTGCGGGAACCTCTGGCCAAACAACTGGGCCGCCTGCTGAGAATGCGTATGCGGTTGAACCTGTAGGAGTTGCGCAGATAACTCCATCGCAACCCCACCTGGACAGTGGGCGATTATCAATTTGCACGAAGAGGCTAATCATCGCCCCAGGAAGTCCTTCAATCACTACTTCATTGAGCGCCCAACCATCGGCAACTTGCGAACCGCCTCTTTCTACGACAAAACGAAGAACAAGACGCGGCTCTGATTTGTAAGTTTTGTTTTCAAGAGCTGCAACTATCTCTGAGACCGTGGGCT
>SESB01000733.1_pt1 | contig 23407 bp, 8 predicted proteins | sample 3171441 | NCBI WGS metagenome assembly SESB01 (sample SAMN06051867, study PRJNA518727) | freshwater metagenome | biome: subpolar coniferous forest; feature: holomictic lake; material: water; isolation source: holomictic Lake 227, 6 m depth | place: Canada: near Kenora, Ontario | collected 2014-07-08... | reverse complement strand
TGATGGATCCCAGGAAGAGTATGACCGCCTCTGCCAGCAAATGGTTGATAGCGGCACTTTCATCAAACTGTCGGAAGAAAAACGCCCGAACAGTTATCTCTGCCGTTCGGATCCGAGTGATGTAGCAAGGGTTGAGGACAGAACCTACATTTGCAGTATCCGTCGCCAGGATGCAGGCCCGACCAATAACTGGGTTGCTCCCAAAGAGATGAAAGAGACCCTCAACAAGCTGTTCGCTGGTTGTATGACAGGTCGTACCATGTATGTCATTCCTTTCAGCATGGGCCCGCTTGGCTCTCATATCGCGCATATTGGCGTTGAAATTTCCGATTCGCCTTATGTTGTAACCAACATGCGTATCATGACGCGAATGGGCCGCCCCGTAATGGAGCTGCTTGGTGAAAACAGTGAGTTTGTTCCATGTCTCCACTCAGTAGGTGCTCCGCTTGCGCCAGGAGTGAAGGATGTTGCCTGGCCGTGCAATGACACAAAATACATTGTGCATTTTCCTGAAGAGCGTTCGATTATCTCTTTCGGCAGCGGTTATGGCGGCAATGCCCTGCTCGGCAAAAAGTGTTTTGCTCTTCGCATAGCCTCCTCAATGGCTCGTGATGAAGGCTGGCTTGCCGAACACATGCTGATTCTCGGAGTCGAATCTCCAGAAGGGGAAAAGACCTATTTGGGTGCGGCATTCCCGAGTGCCTGCGGCAAAACCAATTTCGCAATGCTCATTCCGCCGGCATCTTTTGATGGCTGGAAGGTGACCACGATCGGTGATGATATTGCCTGGATCAAGCCGGGTGAAGATGGACGGCTTCATGCGATCAATCCTGAATATGGCTTTTTCGGTGTTGCACCGGGTACTTCTGATAAGTCAAATCCGAATGCCATGGCAACACTCGGCAAGAACTGTATCTTTACCAATGTCGCCATGACACCTGATGGTGATGTATGGTGGGAAGGGATGACCGATGTTCCGCCTGCCGAGCTTATCGACTGGCAGGGTAAGCCCTGGACGCCGGATTGCGGCAGGGTCTCGTCGCATCCAAATGCACGCTTTACCTCTCCGGCAAGTCAGTGTCCTTCGCTTGATCCCGACTGGGAAAATCCCAAAGGTGTGCCGATCAGTGCATTTATTTTCGGCGGTCGCCGTGGCGATACTGTTCCTCTTGTTTATCAGTCGGCCAACTGGAATTTCGGCGTGTACCTGGCGGCAACAATGGGTTCTGAAAAAACCGCAGCAGCAGCAGGCAAGGTTGGCGATGTCCGTCGCGACCCATTTGCCATGATTCCTTTCTGTGGCTATCATATGGGCGATTATTTCAATCACTGGCTCCATGTTGGTCGTACACTTCTTGAACCGCCGAGAATTTTCGGTGTCAACTGGTTCCGCAAGGATGAAAACGGCAAGTTCCTCTGGCCTGGATTTGGTGAAAACATGAGGGTACTGAAATGGATTGTTGACCGTGTCCGTGGCCGTGCAGCGGCTATTGAAAGCCCGCTTGGCTGGATGCCGAAGTATGACTCTCTCGACTGGGAAGGTCTCGACTCCATGACTTCAGAAAAATTCTCGAAACTGATGTCGGTAGACCGTGAAGCATGGAAGAATGAGTTGCTCTCTCATGCGGAGCTTTTCGAGATGATTTATGACAGGCTGCCCAAAGAGTTCAACCACATCCGTGAGCTGATGCTTTCAACGCTTTGGCTCTCTCCAGAGCATTGGTCTCTTGCTCCAGAGCTCTATACTGTCGAAAGCTGATGATTTTTTAAAGTAAAAAAACAAAAGGGCGCTGGAAATGGCACCCTTTTGTTTTTTATAATCCCCAGTTCCGTTCAGTTTTCGTCGAGTGTGAATCCGATTTTTACGGTAACCTGCCAGTAGGCAACCTTCTGGTTCTCGATATGGCAGCGGGTTTCAACGACTTCAACCCACTTCATATTTCTGATCGACTCCGAAGCTTTGGCAACGGCATTATTGACCGCCTCTTCAATGCTTGTCTGTGAGGATCCTACAATTTCGATTTTCTTATAGATGTGTGCGCTCATGGCGTATAATGGTTTTAGTGCTTGAAAAACAGCAGTTAAGCTTTGGCAGACCTGGGAGTGCGGCCAGGCACTATATTAGCAAATCAGGCGAAATCTTCAAAAACTCACTCTGAGAGTGTATTGTTTTGTCTGTTCCACCGCTGATTTTTCTGACGGGACAAGGGGTTATTCTTTTTGCTTCTCTGTCTGATTGCCGATAAGGGTTTCAGCGTCAAGAGATGCTTTCGCGTAGCGCTCTTCCATGACGGCGGTCAGGTTTTTAATGGAACGCCAGAACGGTATTGGCCCGAGGCGTTTGACCATCGCGGCATGTACCCTCGGGGGCGAACAGGCGAAGGAGTGTTCATGACGTTCAGAATTTTTCCAGAACGCAGTATGATCAAGAGGCAGAGGCTCCGGTGCGACGGTTGTCTCTTCCTGGCCTTGAAGCTGTTGGGTGCAGCCAATACTCTTGAAAAAAGCCTCCTTGTCCATGCCTCGCAGGGTGAACAAAAGAAAGGGGTCGCGGTCAAAGGCCTCTGCCATCAGATAGAAGACTGCGGCAATGTGTTTGCAGGGATTTGACTGGTCAGGACATGAACATGCTGTTTGCAGATCCTTGTATTTAATCGGGAAGAGAGGAAGTCTGGCGGTTTTACATAAACCAGGGATATTTTCCGACATCTCGCCGTTCAGCAGTTGAGCAGAATAGATCGGTTTTACGACAAGCTTGCTCGCAAGTGTTGCCTTTTGTTCTTTCGAATAGGGTGTCAGTCGTATCACTACGGTGTATGGCTTTGAGCCTGAACCCTGGACTTTTGCTGAAACCCCTTCGGTGGTAATGACAAGATTGGCTACCTGACCGCTTCGGGCATAAGATTTCCCTCGCCCAAGTCTTGCGCCGATGGGGAAACTTTCAAGTGTTGTAATCCACTGTTTGCCCCACCAGCTCCGGGCAAATGCTCCCCGTTTGTTCTCTGCCTTGATGCCTCCTTTGACCGCTTTTGGTGTGGCGGGAGTGTATTGTGTATACCATGCAGCCATAGTGTTATTCTCCGGTTGCGTTTTGACCAAGCATGACAAGGTTTCGCAAATCCTTGTTGGAGAGTTCGGTCAGCCACTGTTCACTGGTGCCGAGGACCTGGTTGGCTATTGTTGTTTTTTTGTCAATCATGTCGTCAATACGCTCTTCAAGGGTTCCGGCGGTAATGAATTTATGAACCTGCACATTTTTTTTCTGACCGATACGGAACGCCCGGTCGGTTGCCTGATTTTCAACGGCGGGGTTCCACCATCGGTCATAGTGAATGACATGATTGGCCCCTGTAAGGTTCAGGCCTGTTCCTCCGGCTTTCAGCGAAAGGATGAAAATTGAGGGTGACGGGCCGCTGGTTTGCTGAAAGGTTTCGATCATTTCGTCACGCCTTTTTTTGCTCACACCGCCATGCAGATACAAGACCTCTTCACCAAACCTCTCCTGAAGGTGCTGCTGAATGAGTCTGCCCATTTGGGTAAACTGAGTAAAAATCAGGGTTTTTTCCTCTGCCTGGTGGATCTCATCGAGGAGCTCGTTGAGTCGCTGCATTTTGCCCGACCGTTTTTCAATGCTTGAATTGTCACCAAGAAAATGTGCGGGATGGTTACAAACCTGCTTGAGTTTGAGCAGCAGTGCCAGCACCAGTCCCCGTCTGTCGATTCCTTCCGCAGACTCGATTTTTTCCTGCAAGTCTTCCACAACTGCCTTGTAGAGTGAAGCCTGTTCTTTGGTGAGCGAACAATACTCTTTCATTTCGATCTTGTCGGGCAGATCCGAGATGATCGAGCGGTCGGTTTTCATGCGTCGCAGGATAAAAGGTCCGGTCAGGGTTTTCAGCCTTGCCGCTGCTTCGCTATCACCATACCATTGTATCGGGGTGTAAAAGTTTGTTTTGAAAAAGTGCTGGCTGCCGAGAAAACCCGGATTGAGAAAATCCATCAGAGCCCAGAGGTCGCCCACATGGTTTTCAACTGGTGTGCCGGTCAGGGCGATACGGTAATCAGCCCGAATTGATCGGGCTGCTTTGGATTGTTTTGTTTCCGGGTTTTTAATGTTCTGCGCCTCATCGAGAATGATACCAGCCCAGGGGATCGGGTTAAAAAGTGTAATATCGCGCTGCAGCAGGCCGTAGCTTGAAATAATAATGGCCGATTTGCTGACGGCTTTACGGAAATTTGCCGATTTCATCCGGTCGATTCCATGGTGTACCAGTACACTCAAGCCGGGAGTGAACAGTTCGGCTTCTTTGCGCCAGTTATTGACAACGGATGTCGGGCAGATCAGCAGAACCGGCCTTTTTTCTCCCTGCTCCCGTTCCCGCAGCACCATTGCCAGCGTCTGGATGGTTTTGCCAAGTCCCATATCGTCGGCAAGGCAGGCACCAAGTCCCCATTGGCGGAGAAAAGAGAGCCAGGAAAAGCCCCGTTCCTGATAGACTCTCAGTTTTCCATGTAACCCTTCCGGTGATGCAAGTAGCTCGAACTGGTTATTGCCCGAAAGCTTTTCAAGCAGTTCCTGAATCCATCCTTTTACCTCTACAGAGCTTACAGGCAGGCCACCCTCATTTCTTTTGGCGCCAAGGGCGGTTGAGAGAATATCGCGGGCAGAAAGCTCACCTTTTGGTTGTTTTTCAAGAAAACGAACTGCCGATGCGAGCTCTTTATGATCAATCTGTGTCCATTGGCCCCGCACTTTCACCAGCGGCGCTTTCAATGCGGCCAGCGTTTTCAGCTCCTGCAAGTCAAGTTCTTCACTCCCAAGCGCTACAGCATAATCACATTCGACCATGCTGTCAAGGCTCAGGCCTGAACCGCTTGCTTTCATGGCAGGAGTTTTGATTTTTGTCTTGACGCCAATCCGGTTGAATCCTCCTCTGCCAACCCACCATGACGGAAGCATGACCACAAATCCCGCAGCCCGCAAAACTTCAGCATAGTCGAGCAGAAAGCGGTAAGCGCCTTCAGTATCGAGCTTGAATCCGCCGGGATTTTTCTTTTTCAGACTCTCGGTAATTTTCGGGTAAAGGCCCGATGCCTCTCCGAGTGCCGTAAGAATAAATTCTGTACAATCGGCGCTGTAGGCTTTGATGTGGTGCGAAGCGGAGCTTTCCGGGTTCCAAAGATCGACTGCGTCAAGAATCAGGCTTGGATCGGCTTTTAGTTGAAGCAGATAGGTGAGCTGCCAGATATCCTGTTTTCTCGACTTTTCAGGTGGTTCTGCAAGCCGGAAGCAAAAATTGAAAGGAGAGCGCTCATGTATCTCGATGGGTCGGCGCCACAGGTTGATCTGCCGGGCCAGCTCTTCAATTTCCGCAGTGTTTTTCCATGCAATCCGGGAGTTGGAGCTTGCCAGCGCTTCCAGCCATGCATCATGAATGCTCTCGGATGCAGCTTTTTTTAATGGAGTCCCTTGTTCAGTGGAGCGTACAATGTTATCCAGCGTCTCCGACAGCAGCCTGTTCAGTAGCAGTTGCGAGGGTTCATCGGGAGGCCTGGTATTGCTTCTGTTGACAGCGCGGCATATCGGTGGCATCGTTTCTGCAAGTTTTTCAAGAGAGAGAGAGGCCCTGCTGTCGGGAATTGCAATCCAGCGTGCTTCCCAGAAGTTATCTTTTTGTATAACCGAAGGAAGGAATGACTCATTTGCTATGAGCCTCAGAGTGTTTTCAAGAAACTGTTGTGCCCAGAAAATGGAACTGCCAAAGATAACGCCGCTGCCGGGAATGTTGCCCTCTCCGGAACGCAGCGAAAGTTCCCGCAGAGCATTGGTGTCAAGCCGAAGCGCGGTAATCTGAAATGGTCTGAGAGCCTCTTTGAGGCGCCTGTCGGGTTCCTTGCCGACAAGCGGAGATGACGGAACATGTTTTTCACCCCGGCATGGGAGCCAGGCGAAGAGATCTTTTGAGAGGCTCTTGCGGGGGGAAATCATGCCAATCGCTTTTATTGCCTGCCGCAACTCTTTCAACGTTCCGGGTGTTTTGCCCTCACTCCAGAGCCAAAGAGTTCCATCAAGCACAGAGATGTGCAAAGCGATCATCTTGAGTTCTCCTGTTGCGGTATTGTGGGCTGTTTCGTTCTCTTTTTCACGGAAAAAGGGTGAGGAACTTGCCAGATAAGGTTATGCAAGGCTGAGACCAGTTTTGGTTGCGGCTTAAATTACTCTATCAAGAGGTGAATGCCTAAGATAAGCAAATGAATAAAATGTCAAGAAAATCGGGAGCACAGAGATACGGAGATAATGAAGAGCGGTCGGTGTGGCCCGAAACATTCCAGAAAAAAACAGGAATGTTTCGGGCAAAAGAGGGCGTGTTACACTCCGAGTGAGCGGAACAGAAGCGGCAGGGCACAGAGGCCGATTGCAACATTGGTTGCGCCGCAGATTTTTGTAATGAGTGCGTTCTGCTTGTACCATGCAAATGGCAGCAGGATGGTCAGCACGTTGATGAGCAGCAGCACGGTTGCCAAAGGCCATATTTTACCGAGGAGAATGGCTTTGTAGCTGAAGACTGCCGTAATGAAAAAGATGCCCAGAAAAAGGTGGGCATAGATCTTTTTGTCGCCGGGGTTGTAGAAATGCATGGCCACAACAACCCAGAAGAGTCCGTAGGTTGCAAAGATGGTTCCCAGGTAAATTCTGATTTCAGGAGGCATGCCTGCGATATCGAACAGGTAGATGCAGGCTGCGGTGAAAAGCTGCGCAACACCGCCGAAATAAAGGGCGACATGGGCAAGATTCCTTCCCAGCTTTGCATGATCAGTCTCCTTGTCAAGCCCGAATCCCAACTGTTCAAGGCCGAACACCCAAACGGTGACGATAAGCCCGAACAAGCCGATAGCCTCCGGATTTACAACATTCATCGGAAGATTCTCCTTTGTCTTGTTTAAGTTAATGGAAGTTAACGCTGTTACAGCCCAGGGCGCAACTGTAAACGGCTGCGTAAATGTACTGCTTATTTTCCTTAAAGAGTAAAAGAATCATTGTTGCCGATGGCGTGCAGGCAAGTCAGAACCTTTGCAAGTGAGTGGTATATTAGAATTTGAGTTCATTGAGATGCACAGGAAATATTTTTAGAAAATTGTGTGATCGTGCCACTCTCTGTCAGTGGCCATTATTTTCTTATATTTTAAAAGGCCATTATTGGTAACGATATTGCTGGTATCTAATTCTTCATCAGATGCCTCTTATAAATCGGAAAGTGTGACAGGCGAGAGGAATGTTGTTCGTGACATGAAATTGTGAACGGAGTCAGTAACTCTATTATTCAGTGAAGGTAAGGGGGGATTAAAAATATGACTTCTATCGAGAGTGAACATGAGGCCGACGGGCATTGGATTGTTGAGTTGATTCGGGAGGCAATGAAGTGAACGCACAGGAGCTGCTCGAACGCCTTAACCTGCTTGATGAAAATGAATGCATTGAGGCCAAGCAGGCGAGTGAAGTCGGAAAATCAGTTTTGGAAACGGTTTGTGCGTTTACTAACGAACCTGGTTTGGGCGGAGGGTGGATACTGTTAGGCGTGATTCGCGAAGAACTTGCATTGTTTCCTGCCTATGAAGCTCAAGGCATCGAAAACCGGATAAGATTAGTGCGGACCTGGCAAGCCAGGCTGCAAGTGTGTTCAATCAGCCGTTACGGCTTGAAATCAAAACGGAAACCCTTTATGGTCAGCCCGTTATAGTTGTTTTTGTTCCTGAAGTACCGTCACAGGATAAACCTGTTTATTTCAAGGCACAGGGTCTCCCCAAGGGTGCATTCCGACGAATTGGCAGCACTGACCAGCGTTGTACAGAGGATGACCTCGCTATACTCTACCAAGGCCGCCAACACGAAAGTTTCGATGCCGGGCTTTTGCCAGATGCCAGTTTTGACGATTTCTCGCCTGAAGCCATTGCTGACTTTCGTTTGGCTCGCCGGGAGGTTAACCCTGATGCAGAAGAATTGCGCTGGAGTGACCATGAACTTTTACAAGCTCCCGGCTGCTTGCGTCGCAATGAGCAAACTCTGTGGACGCCAACTGTTGCAGGGCTTATTCTGTTTGGCAATTCGATAGCACTCCGCAGAAGTTTTCCAATGACCAGGGTCGATTATATCCGAGTCCCCGGTCGTGAATGGGTACCTGATCCCGAACGTCGCTTCGATACCATTGAGCATGCGCGATTCGTTGTTTCGGCTTATCAGACGTGCCCAGGCGGCTATTCTTGATGATTTACCCAAGGCCTTTGGGCTGGAAGAAGGCTCCTTGCAGCGGAAGGATATACCGGTTGTTCCACAGCGGGTCATTCGAGAGCCCGTGGTTAATGCTCTGATGCATCGCAGCTACCGGAGTCATGCACCGGTGCAGATCATCCGTTACTCGAACCGCATCGAAATCCGTAACCCCGGTTTTTCGCTCAAGTCGCCTGAACATCTTGGAGAGCCGGGTTCGCTGCCGCGCAATCCCAAGGTTGCTGCGGCCCTGCATGACACTCGCTTTGCTGAGACCAAAGGCAGCGGAGTGCGTGTCATGCGTGAAATGTGTGAACAGGCAGGGCTGGCACCACCCTTGTTCGAATCTGACCGAGCCAATGATCAATTCATCGTTTGTCTTTTTTTTCATCATTTTCTTGGACCGGAAGATTTGCAATGGCTGGCACGATTCAAAGATTTAAGTCTTTCAGATGCTGAGGCTCGGGCACTGGTTGTCACGCGCGAGGTCGGAGCGATAGATAACGCTACTTACCGCGACATCAACAAAGTTGACACCCTAACTGCCAGTCATGCGTTAAAAAAGCTGCGTGACGCTTCCCTGCTTGTTCAAAAAGGGCGAGGCTCAGCTACCTGGTATCAGCCTACCGAATGGTTTCTTGGGATAACGACAGATTTATCTGCTGAACAGAGTGCCTTATCCAGTAACCTCGACACCTTATATAGTAACCCTGATGTCTTATCCAGTAACCCTAAGCGTTGTGCGATCCTGAACGAATTACCCGGTGAGCTTGCGGCCCGTGTTGGTGCTCTGGGCAAACGTCGACCGCCTGAAGAGGTACGCGAACTTGTCGTTGCATTGTGTCGTCAGCGAATTTTTCGTGTTGAAGAGCTGGCAATCCTGCTCGCACGCAATCCGGAAACTGTTCGTCAAAGTTATCTTCGTCCGTTGTTGATCGATGGGCGTATTTCAATGATCCGCCCTGAAGTGCCCAATGACCCGGAGCAAGCGTATCAGGCCCTGCAGAGAGATGACTGATGTCGCGTTGCATGTATCGAAATTGCCTGGAAGCCATGTAATATAAACAAGTGGCCGGAATATGAATCGATAGGCAGGATTTCCCGCTTTCTTTTGATACCTTTGAGTCGGTAACGATGAGAGAAATGAAGATGTTGTGCTGCGATGACCTTGCTTTCTGAAGATTCCATGACAAACAATCCCGCCAGACCACCGCATCAAAAGCGCAGTGGTCTGGCGGGACAACTGCTCGCAGCTTTTCCTGCTTTTGAGAGCCCGGATTTCCGCCGTTATTTTCCGGGGCAGGTGGTTTCAATGATTGGAACATGGATACAGATGGTGGCGCAGGGGTGGCTGGTGCTTGAAATAACCGGTTCAGCCTTTGACGTGGGCCTTGCTGCTGCGGCTTCCACACTCCCGACCCTTTTTCTCTCGCTCTTTGGTGGTGTGATCGTTGACCGTTACCCGAGACGCACCATTCTGCTCTGGACTCAGTCGGCTGCGATGCTGCTCGCTTTTATCCTTGGTATTTTTGCTGTGACCGGTACGGTGACTATCTGGATCATCCTTCTGCTCTCCTTTCTTCTTGGCTGTGTGAATGCCCTCAATGTTCCTGCACTTCAGGCGTTTCTGAGCGAAATCGTGGAGCGTGAACATCTTGCATCAGCCATTGCCATGAATTCAGCGATCTATAATGGTTCCCGGGTTATAGGGCCTGCCATTGCCGGGTTTCTTATATCTGCCACCGGCACGGGTGTTGCCTTTCTGGTCAACGGGGTCAGTTTTTTTGCGGTCATACTCTCCCTGCTCTCGATGAAGAGAGTGCCAAAAAAGAGTGGCGCAACAGATGCCGCGCATCCCTTCAAGGCCATCCGGGAGGGACTGAACTACTCCTGGGAGCACCCGATAATCAGAACCAGCGTCATGTTTATCGCAGTCATTGCCATTTTCTCATGGTCCTATATCACCATGCTTCCGGTCATTGCCAAACACACCTTTGGTCTTGGAGCGTCGGGACTTGGATACCTCTACGGGATTTCGGGACTTGGCTCGGTCTTTGGTACCGTGCTTGTTTCGATCTACTCAAGGAAAGTCGACCGTCTTGTTTTCATTGCCGGTGGCACACTCCTTTTCTCTTTTGCCCTTATCGGGTTTACCTTTACGACTTTCCTTCCTGTGGCGCTGTTCTTTCTTTTTTTCGGTGGTTTCGGTCTTGTCGCGGCAGTTTCAACCCTCAGTGCCACGATCCAGAGCATGGTTGACGACCGATACCGCGGAAGGGTTATGAGCCTTTATATGATGGTTTTCATGGGCTTCATGCCGATTGGTAACCTTGAGATCGGCTATCTTTCGGAACATTTCGGGACAGCTCTTGCCATTCGTGTCGGGTGTCTGGTGACCATAATGGCAGCAGTGGCGCTCATTTTTTCAAGCAGGGGTGTTCGCAAAGCCTACCTCAACTACAAGGCCCTGTCCTGATGTAATGCAGTTTCATTGAAAAGGGAGGATGCTGCACGGTTGTTGTGATCTCCCGGCAACTCTTTTATTCCGGTGAATTGCTCGATATTAATTAGATTTAAATTCTGTATTCCCTTTCAGAGATTTTTTTGATGACTTCAACAGGAATGGGCTCCCCTCCTGTTTTTTTTGTGCTTTTGTTTTGAACGGTAACCTGTTTTTCGGATAACGCTCTCTAACCTGAAAAATCATGTTTGATCGTATCAGTTTCCACAAAAACCTCCGAAAGTCGACAGCGTTTTCTCTTTTGCTGGTGATGCTTTCCTGGAATGAAGTTTATGCTGCAGATTCGGCGCCAACCTCACTTGACAACAAAACCACGCTTCTTCACTCTTCTCCTGTTGATGCATCCTCGACGGTGGTCGTTAAAGGGTTTCTTGTAACAGGCAATACCATTATCGCGGGCAACGAGCTTCAGACCCTGCTTGTCAACTACATCGATCAGCGCTGCGATCTTCAAAAGCTGCGTGAAGCTTCAAGCAGGGTGACGGAAGAGTACCGTCGTCGGGGGAATATGCTGGCCAAGGCCTATATTTTACCCCAGACCATTACGGACGGAATGGTTAAGATTACGGTTGTCGAAGGCCGGATTGGCAACATCGTGATCGAGGGAAACAGGAACTACTCAAGCCAGTTTATCCGTAACTACCTGACCTCGGGAGACTCTCAAGAGAGGCTTGCCATCGATCGACTGGAGCGGGGTATTCTCCTTCTTGATTCCAGGTTCATTGATCTGAAAGTAAAGGCAAATTTTTCGCCAGGTGTAGCTCCCGGTACGACCGACATTCATGTAAAGGTTGAAGACTGCGCTCCGCTTCACGCCACCATATCGACCAACAATCTGGGCTCAGAGTTTGTCAGCCGTTACCGGTTTGGAGGGCAGTTTGAGTGGACAAATCTGGCAATTCAAGGATCGACCTTCACTTTTGGCGGTTTTATCGGCGACAAGCTCAGTCGGATGCATGTCGTCAATGGAGGTTACCTTTTTCCCCTCAATTCGGTTGGTACCATCATAGGAGTTAACGTTCTCGACGGTAACTTTGAAGTCGGCAAGGATTTCGCCGATCTTGGCATTCATAATAGGGAGATCGGCGGTGAGCTGTTTATCTCTCATCCCTTTCTTTATAATCGTAAATCCACGTTGATCGGCAAGACAGGCTTCAAGGCTTCTGATGCCAAATATTATCTTCTCGACGCACTTTCTGCTCGTGACAATATCCGTTCAGTGTATGCTGAGTTGCAGTGGGATCATTTTTCTCTGGGAGGCAGAACCCTTGCCGGGCTTACGGTTTCACAAGGTCTTGGCCATGTATTGGGAGGTACGCCAAATGGGGATCAGCTCTCCAGTCGTATCAATGCAAGCAACGAGTTTACGCATGTTAAAGGCAACTTTGCGCGCTTGCAGCCTTTAAGCAGCAGATTTTCAACACTGCTCAGGCTCTCGGGCCAATGGTCGGGCGCGAGCCTGCCTGCTGGTGAAGAGTGGCTTGTTGGTGGATTCAATTCAGTGCATGGATACAGTTTCGGCGAGGCATCGGGTGACCGCGGATACAGCGCAAGTGTTGCATTGCGTCTGTCGCCTTTTCCTGATAAGGAAATTTTAAAATTCTCTGCCTTTCTTGACCACGGATATGCCAGAAAAAGAACCCCTTTATCCGGTTCAAACGGCAATAAGGATCTGACTGGTTTTGGCCTTGGTATCAACTCTCATCTCGGCACTTTTGCTCCGACGGATGTTCGCCTCGATATTGGATGGCCTCTCAACCCCTCAACCAACTTTCTTCATGAAAGTCCCGTGATCTATTTCGATACCTCCATTCGCTTTTAGTCGCTCTTTGTCTGATAGATAAAAGCTCTCTTCAGGAGGGTGCCAAAAACGATTTTTTTCTGAACTCCCCATAGAGTTATTGATTATGAATCATTCATTCCATTCTGCCCGTTTGAAGCGCTACATGAAGAAGCCACTGATTACGATGGTTTCAGCCGGAGCAATGCTTTTTTTCTATCCTTTGCACTCTTTTGCCGCTCCGCAGGATGGACTGGTTGTCAAAGGTTCGGCATCTATCTCCCAGGATGGAGCATCGACGCTGATTAACCAGGGCTCTGCGCGAGCGGTTATAGACTGGAGAGGATTTGATATCAACAGTAACGAACGGGTACAATTTATTCAGGCGAGCCAGAACTCCATTGCCCTCAACCGTGTAACCGGTGGTAACCCTACAAGCATTCTTGGTCAGCTTGCCGCAAACGGCAGGGTTTTCATTTCCAATCCCAATGGCGTTGTTTTCGGAGCTGGAGCCAAAGTGGATGTTGCAAGTCTTATGGCCACTACACTGTCGGTCAATGCAGATGATTTCATGAACGGCAAGAACACCTTCAGTCAGGATCTTGCCCACTCCCCCTCTTATGTTGTCAACCAGGGAGAAATCAGAATAGCCGACAACGGCTTCTGCTTTCTTGTGGCTCCGGGTGTGGAGAACAGTGGCACGATCATCGCGCAGCTTGGCAAGGTTGTCATGGCTTCAGGTGACGCATTGACCATTGACTTTAACGGTGACGGTTTGCTCACCTATACCGTTTCCGGAAAAATACTGGATTCCATTACCGCTCCCGACGGCAAACCTTTTGACGCAGCAGTCAGCAACACTGGTTCGATCAAGGCTCCCGGCGGTAACATTGTGCTGATCGGCAACGGAGCCAAAGATGCGTTCGCTTCGGTAGTCAACAACAGCGGCATCATTGAAGCCACCTCACTTGACGTCAAGGCTGGCAGTGTGATACTCAATGCTGGTGACGGCGACGCAGTAGTTACGGGCTCTATCAATGTGTCGGGTCTTGGCGCTGGCCAGGTTGGGGGCAAGGTTGAAGTTTTGGGTGACCGTGTTGGCCTGTTTGGCAAGGCGGCCATAGATGCTTTGGGTGCGGCAGGTGGAGGCACCGTGCTTGTCGGCGGTGATCTGCATGGCCAGGGTGGTGTGCCCACCGCAAGCCAGACCGTGGTCGGTAGCGACGCGACCATCAAGGCCAACGCCACAGATGTGGGTCAGGGCGGGAAGGTGGTGGTCTGGGCCGACAACACCACCAGTTTCTATGGCAACATCGAGGCACGTGGTGGCGCGGCGGGTGGCAACGGCGGATTTGTCGAGACTTCGGGCAAGCAGACACTTGCCTTCAACGGCAGCGTTGACACTCGTGCAGCACAGGGTTTGACCGGAACATTGCTGCTCGACCCGACGAACATCACGATCAGCATAGATTCGCAAAGCATGTCGATGGCTTACGACGGTACGTTTTCTGATACAACGACGTCACCCTCGAACCTCATAACGTCGTCACTCAAGAGCGCACTTGATACCTCAAATGTCACTGTCGATACAGCTTCATCCTTGCCTGGTGCAGGGTTTATCGTGGTTGTGGATCCTGTTTCCTGGCCGAGCGGAAACAGTCTCACACTGAAGGCCAGAGATGCGATCACGGTCAATCCATCGGCTACAATCACGAACACCGGTCCGGGTGGCCTTAACTTTTATGCCGATGGGGCAGTAACCCTGAATGCATCTGTCTCGCTTGGAGGTGGAGCATTCAATGTTGCAGGATATGGGGGAGTTGGAACGACAGCATCTTCCTTTGCCGCCACCAGTGCCGGAAGCATAACCACTGGCGGATCGGTCAACATTGCCACAAGAGGGAACATTGATTTGGGTAACAATGTGATGGCTGGTATTGGCGGCGTGACTCTGACCACTGACGCTGGAGGTACAACCAGACTTGCTGGAAACGTCACCACGAAAGGGGGGGCCATCACTGTCCAGAGTCCACTGATTCTTGCCAGCAATGTTGTGCTCGATACTACCAACGGCGGAGTCGTTCCTGCTGGCTCAGCCATCAACCTCGCCTCTGTTGAGGCTGACGATGCTGCGGCTCAGAATCGCACGCTGGCACTGAACGCCGGAACCGGCGGAGCTACTTCCGTCAGTGGCTCCATCGGCGCTACCCAGTCATTGGCTGGTCTGAGTGTCGTCAACAGTAACGGAGCAACCTTCAATGGCGCCGTGCGGGTTACCGATGGCCCTGGCCTTGTTAACCTGATCGACACAACTGCCGGGCAGAGCATCAGCTTTGTCAATGGACTCCGCGCTACCGCCCTGAATACTTCAATGAAGGGTTTTAACCTCAGTTTGCTCGGAGCTGACACTCATATCGTCAACCCGGTCACGTTTCTCAACACAGGAACCCTGGCTCTGGGTGCCTCTGCGACTGATGCTCTGAGCTTCGATGGCGGATTGACAGCCGATGTGTCCAGCTTGATCATGCTTGCAGGCCAGTTGAATGCGTCCGGTGCTGGTATCTCGTTGATGGCTCCAACGGCGATCACAGCCAGCACTACCCTCTCCGGCACTGGTTCTTTCTTGTTGAACAGCGTCATTCTGGCTGACGGAGTGACGTTGATGGTCGGCCAGGGTGGGAATAATTCTGTCATCCTGGGTACAGTCGACGGCACTATGGGCGGTATGAGCTCCAACCTTACCATCAATACCACCGGAGACGTGAGCCTGGGTGCGATCGGCGGCGCCATGGGTAGCGATATGGGCGATGTAACTATCCTCAACAGCGGCACCACCACGTTTGGCGGCAGCCTTATCGGTTTGCGGAGCCTGACCACCGACGCTGGCGGGACAACAAGACTCGGTGCCAACGTCACAACAACCGGCGGAAACATCACCTTCGGTGATTCCCTGATTCTCACAGGCAACGCATCTCTGAACAGTGGCAGCGGCACCATTACGTTCTCTTCAACGGTTGACGCGACGAATGCAGGAGTGCAAAGTCTGACACTGAATGCCGGAACAGGGGATGTTCTCTTTTCCGGAGTGGTTGGCGGAAGCACGGGGTTGGGTTCCATCGACATCACGAATGTCCGGAACCTGACTGCCGGGGCTATCACTGCGGCCAGGCTGACCTCTCATGGCACAGGCATTGCTACCCTGAATGGCGATCTCACCATGACCGGTGATGGCCTAAACGGAGGCGTGGACATTTCTGCCAGCCAAAACCTGCTGAGCATGAATACGGTGTCGGCAGTGAATGCCAACCTCCGTTTTGGTGGCAACTCGCCTTCAAGTGGTGACACCGTGTTGGCGAATGATATGATATTCACGACGACCGGGTCAGGTACGGTGAACTTCGACGGTTCTCTTGGCTCCCAGTCACTACCGAGGATACTCAACGTTAATCTTGGGACGGGCTGGATTGAAAACTACACTGACGGAGCTATCCCGGTCGATGTGAGACTATTGGGAGGCAGTTCATTGTTGATCTCGGGAAATTACTTCATTCCCAATGCTGGATTGACTTATAATGTGCCAGTCCAGTTGGGCGGGAATGTAATTTTTTCCCCATCAGGAGGAGCTACCCTGGGCGACCTGCAGTTTAAAAGCACGGTGGATAGCAATGGCACGCCATGGAATCTCGGTATAACAGCCTTGGGCAGTGTGCAGTTCGATCGGGCTGTCGGACATAACAATCTGTTGGGTGACATCAACATAACAAGCGGCCACAACCTCAGTATCAGCTCAAGCCTCGCGGCGAAAACCTTCACATCGAATGTTTTAAACACCACAACCCTGGGCGGCAACATCACGACTACCGGTGCAGCGGGTGTAAACATCAGCAGCGCCAACACGCTGCTGGTCACCGACGTCACCTTCAACGCCGGGAGTGGGGCAATCAGACTCAATACCCCGGTTAATGGAGCCTATCTTCTGACGCTCGACAGCAGTGGATTAACCTCCATTGTCGGTACTGTCGGAATCAGTGCCCTCACGACCGACGCGCAAGGTACAACCGAAATCTGGCGCAACGTCACCACCTCCGGCGACCAGTTCTACAACGATGCCGTCATCCTCAAGGGTGATGCGACTCTGGCCAGTAATGCCCCAGGTAATATCACCTTTGGTTCGACGATTGACGGGACGCAAAGCCTGACGGTCAATACTGCAGGCAGTACCATTTTTGGCGGTGCCGTTGGCAACAGCTCCGGGCTGTACAGCCTGACAACTGACGCTCCCGGTACGACGAGAATTGGAGGCAACATACGTACCGTCGGTTTCCAGAGCTACAATGATGCGGTCATCCTTACGGACGACACGATTCTGAGCAATTTTGGCGCAGGTAATATCACCTTTGCTTCGACGCTTGACGCGATGAATGCAGGGGTGCAAAGCCTGACGGTCAATACCTTTGGCAGCACCATTTTTGGCGGTGCCGTTGGCAACAGCTCCGGTCTGTACAGCCTGACAACTGACGCTCCCGGTACGACGAGAATTGGAGGCAACATACGTACTGTTGGTTTCCAGAGCTACAATGATGCCGTTATCCTCATGGGCAACGTGACTCTGAACGGAGACAACATCGCCTTTGATTCGACAATTGACGCGACGAGCGCAGGGGCGCAAAGTCTGACGGTCAATGCCTTCGGCAGCACAGTGTTTGGCCGTGACGTCGGAAGCACTACAGTCCTGGCAAGCCTGACCACCGATGCGCCGGGTAATACCTTTTTGGGTGGTAACAACATCACCACCACTGGCGCCCAGAGCTACAATGATGTCGTTTTCCTCTCGGGCAATGCGGTTCTGACCAGTGGTATCGGTCCCATCACCTTCCAGTCGTCGATTGACGGCGGTTTTGCTCTGACACTGAACACAGGCGGCATGGTTGCCGTGAACGGGAACATCGGTTCGAGCAATGTTCTGGGCAGCCTGATTCTCGCCAACAGTGCCGGAGCTACCTTCAATGCAATTAACGCAGGCACGTTAGACCTGCATGACACCAGTGGTTCTATAACGGTCAATGGCAATCTGAACCTCAATACCCTTGTTACGGCATCAAAGGGCTATAACCTCAGTTTGCTCGGCAGTAACAACCATATCGTCAATGCAGCTACATTTCTCAACACCGGAACCCTTACTCTGGGCGATTCTGTGACCGATTCCATGAGCTTCGATGGTGGGTTGACAGCCATTGCGCCCGGCTCGATCAATCTCGCCGGTACGATCACTGCCAGGAACGCAGCAGTTACCCTTGGTGGCAGCACCCTGACCTCGAATGTTATCATCGATACCAGTCAGGCTCCCGGTAATCCGCTTGGTGGGGATATATTCCTGAATGGCATCTGGAACGCTCCCGGTGGCAGCTCTCTCACTCTCAGGGGCGGTAGCGCCGTGGGCGGAATCCTGATCAATGCCAGAATGGGTCAGACCAATTCGCCTGGCGCCTTGAGTGTGACCAGTGCCGGTCAGGTAACGATCAACGAGAGCATTACGGCCACAAACAATATCGACATTACCGCCGCTGGTGCTGTCGATGTCACCGTAACCAACCGAACAGCAGTCGACAACATTACCCAGGTGAAATCTGTCAATGGGAACATTTCGATTACTGCGCCACATACGACACTAAGGGATAGCGCGATCCCGACTGCTGCCCGGTTATATGCCAGAGGCTCTGGCTCGTCTGCCATCACCGTAAACGGTCCGCTGACGATCGAGAGCCACGACTTTAGCCTGGCGCAGGTGGTGTCAGATTTGTTTGTATCCGGGGTTACCAGCGACCTTTATCTGGGGAGCGATGCATCGGCAACGCCTACCTGCGATGATGCGACGATGGATGCGTTGCTCGCCGGTAGCTCCACGCTCAGCTTGACAACCTCCGGAAACATCATCATCGATTGTGCCAATGCAACTTTTCCAGCAGGAGCAGGAACTGCCAATGTGACACTGAATGCTGGCGGTACCATCAATGATAACGGGATTGGTTTAGCCTTGAGAACCACCGGCACTCTGACCCTGACTGCCGGTGGTGCAATAGGTGGGCTTAACGACGGTTTGAGCCTCGATGTCTCAAGGATCAACGTCATCGGTACTGGCAACAACAACGTCAACATTACCAATGCGGGGACGGTTGGTGACGGTACCTACAGCATTGACCTGGGTGCGTCGAACGTCACGAACGGAATCATCTCGATCAACCAGTTGCAGAACAATCTGATTATCGGCAGTGGCGGTCTGGACGCAGGGCTTGCCGGAAGCGTCAATTTGACGGTAAATGCCGGCGCGGTTTTGGATGGCAACACCGTTGGCAACGATATCATTGCCAATACTCTCATCGTGAACGCAGTCACGGGTGCAGGGAGCATAGCGAACCCGATCGAAACCCAGGTAGCGAACCTGACCATCAACAACACAGGCGCTGGTGATATCAGCTTTTTCGAGGCCGATGGGCTAACGCTGACAGCAGCAGCCGGGCAGCCGGGCCTGAAAGCTGCTAATGGCAATATCAGTTTCGGTGCTGGTGGCACTATTATCGCCAACAGTGACATTCTGGCATCTGGCACGCTCATCCTGACCAATAGCGGTGGGGCAAACTTTGCAGGCATTACTGCTGGAACGTTAGACCTCCAGGACACAAACGGCTCTATTGTTGTCAATGGTAATCTGAGCCTCAATACCCTGACCACTGCGACAAAGGGCTACTCCCTCAGTCTGCTCGGAAGTAACAACCAGATTGCGAGTGCAGTAACCTTTCTCAACACCGGAACCCTTACTCTGGGCGATGCCTCGGCCGACCTTCTCACTTTCACTGGCGGGTTGACAGCCAATGCGCCCGGCTCAATCAATCTTGCAGGAACACTCACTGCGACCAACTCCGCGATCACCTTTGGCCGTCCGCTCACCCTGACTGGAAACACCACCATCAACACTAATGGAGGTGCACTCTCACTGTCCGCGCTCGATGGCGGCAGCTACAACCTGATGGCCGAAACCGGCACGCTGACGCTCAGTGGCGCAATCAACACCACGAACACGGGCAATACAACACTCAAGACGACGACTGGCGACATTGTGCTCAGCAACAGCGTTGGTAATGCCACAGGTAACACAACACTGATCTCGGCGGGCAAGATCACTGGCGCTGGACTGGTCAGCGGTAACGAGGTGACACTTGACAGCGCTACTGGCGTGGGCACGGGAACAGGAGGACGCGTGAACACATCGGCAACAACGCTTGCAGCACGCAGCAGAACCAGTGGCGGTGTCTATGTGAACGAACTGGATGGAGTGACGCTTAACGCGATCGGTGGAGTGGCCAACAACGCATTCGGTACAGCCTACGACCTGACAGCCGGCGGAACGATTACGGTAAGTGGTGCGCTCAACACGGCAACTACTGGCAATACGCTACTCAGGGCTACGACAGGTGACATTGTGCTTGACGCCATTGCGGGCAACACCACCGCTAACATGACATTGACATCGGCTGGCGCGATCAGTCAGGTGGCAGGATTTGTCATCGCCAACCAGGTGACTCTCGCGGCTGGTTCGGGCAGTGACATCACGCTTGACAGTGCGACGAACAACTTCGGCACAGTGTCCATAACCAGTGGCAAAAACGTTACCCTCGTTGATGCAGATGCTCTCGACCTTGGAGTTTCAACCATCACGGGGAACTTCGACGTGACCGCCGGAGGAGCCATCACCGATTCTGGCGCACTTGCTGTGACGGGCACGACGACGCTGTCGGCAGGAGCCGATGACATCACGCTTGACAGTGCGCCGAATAACTTCAGCACAGTGTCCATAACCAGTGGTAAAAACGTCACCCTCGTTGATGCAACAGCTCTCGACCTTGGCGTTTCCACAGTCATGGGGAACCTCGACGTGACCGCCGGAGGCGCCATCACCGATTCAGGCGCACTTGCCGTGACGGGGACGACGCTGCTGTCGGCAGGAGCCAATGACATCACGCTTGACACAGCGACCAACAACTTCAGTACGGTAGCCATCAGCAGCGGCAAGAACGTCTCTCTCGTTGATTCAAATGCGCTCGACCTTGGAGCTTCCACCATTTCAGGCAACCTCGACGTGACCGCCGGAGGCGCCATCACCGATTCTGGCGCACTTGCTGTGACGGGTAAGGCAACGCTGTCGGCAGGAGCCAATGACATCACGCTCGACACAGCGACCAACAACTTCGGTACGGTAGTCATCAGCAGCGGCAAAAACGTTACCCTTGTTGACGCAAATACTATCGACCTTGGAGCGTCTACCGTTTCAGGCACTCTCGATGTGACAGCCGGCGGAGCCATAACAGATTCAGGCGCACTTGCCGTAACAGGGACGACGACGCTGTCAGCAGGCGCCAATGACATCACGCTCGATACCGCGACCAATAATTTCAGCACGGTACTTGTCAAGAACGGCAAGAACGTCTCTCTTGTTGATGCAAATGCGATCAACCTTGGAGCAGCCATTGTGGATGGAACCCTTGACGTGAAAGCAGGCGGAGCCATAACTGATTCCGATGCCCTTTCCGTGACGGGCACGACGACACTGTCGGCAGGAGCCAATGACATAACGCTCGACACAGCAAGCAACAATTTCAGTACGGTAGCTATCACAAGTGGCAAGAAGGTCACCCTTGTTGATCTCAATTCAATTGACCTCGGTTCTTCCTCTATTTCGGATAATCTCAATGTGACCGCTGGCGGCGCAATCACTGATACAGGAGCCTCGGTTGTGACTGCCCACGACATGGTTCTGAGTGGACAGGGAGGAATTGGCAGTTCAGTCGCCCCCATTAAAGCTGTGGTTACCAATCTTGACGTAACGGCCACAGACGCTTCGGCGGGGATTTATCTTGCCGGGCAGGGAGCTCTTTCTTCAATAGTTGCCAGGACGAATAACGGCACTACCCGCATTACCTTTACGGGCGGTGCCTTAAGTTTTGATGAGGGAACAGCTCTGTTCAACTCTTCAGGAGTATCCCTGGTCACCTTTAATAACACTGGAGGCAATATTGTTCTTGGTACGGTCAACGCAGGCAGTGGTACAGCAAACCTGACCGCTTCAGGTTCTATTCTCGATGACATTGCCGAATCTGCAGATGACCCTGTGGCCGATATTACAGCTCAAACGGTGAATCTCGCAGTCACAGGAGAATCAAGCACCATAGGCACGGCCAGGAACCCGCTGGAGATCAATGTTGTAAACCTCAACGCACTGACAGCAGGCGGAGGTATCTTTTTGAACGATATCGCAGGTGGTGTTGCCGTAGGTCTGGTTGATGCCGGAGGTACCGCAGGAGGCACCGTGAACCTGAAAGCAACCAATGGCAGCATCATCGAGTCGGGAAGTGACCCTGAGGCTGATCTCGTTGGTGAAACGGTAACTCTCGAAGTAACAGGTTCTGGAAGTACCATTGGTACGCTCGCCAATACCCTGGAGATCGATGCCGGAGAGCACACGCTCAACGCGAAATCCGAAGGTGGAAGTATTAACCTGAACGATACCGAAGGTGGGTTTGGGATCGGTCTGGTCGATGCCGGAGGTACAGCGGGAGGTGATGTAACCCTTACGGCGACTGGCGGAAGCATTACAGAGTCTGGTGCTGATACGTCGGCTGATATTGTCGGCAAGACGGTGAATTTAACCGTAACAGGTTCCTCAAGTACGATTGGCAGTGGAGGGAATGCTCTTGAAATCGATGCGGCAACCCTTGACGCCTCAACTGCAGGAGGGAATATTAATCTGCATGATATCGAAGGCGGATTTGCTGCCGGCAGAATCAACGCAGGCGGAATAGCCGGAGGTGACGTCATGCTGACTGTAACCAATGGGAACATTATGGAGTCCGGCAGTGACCCTGATATTATAGGTAAATCGGTGAGGTTTGTCGTTAACGGAGAAGGAGGATATTCTATTGGTGAATCAACAAATATGTTTCAGGTTGATGCCGAAAGTCTCCATATTTTTAATCCTGGAGGAAAAGTCTTCATTGACCTCAACGGCACGGCCAGTACATTTCTGAACGGAAAATTGCCTTCCGGATTGTTTTTTGATGAGGGAGGTCTGCCGGAACTCATTGTCGCAGGCACTCAGCTTATGGGTGGATCCATGCTTGACCAGTTGCACAATGGAGGTTCAGAGATTGATGCATACCAATTTGCGAAGGAAGATGAGGATATTATAGACAAAATAGAAGAGCCTGAACCAAAGGTACTTTTCGAAGGAACAGATCCTCTCGCTTTGCACGATCACGTAATCAAGTGAGCTCGGGAGATGAACAGGGCCGGAACCCTTATGCATGGTGTTGCGTTACATTAAAACAGGAGATTTTCAGTAACACAACACCATGCAAATTATGACGCCACGGCATTGGATCCCACTTCTTGTGGTTGCGGCTTTGCTTCTCTCTTCCGGGACTTTGGCAGGACAAAGACAGACAATGGAAAAACCACTCAATCCCTACTACTCCCGTACCGACATTCATAAACTCAATCTGCCGGACGCAGTGTGGAAAAAGGTACTCTCTCCGGAGGTTTATGCTGTGGCCCGCAAAAAAGGTACCGAAGAGGCTTTTTCCGGCAAGTTCTGGGACTATACCGGCAAAGGCACCTACTACTGCGCGGCATGTGGCAATGCACTGTTCCGTTCCGACGCAAAGTTTGCCAGCACCTGCGGCTGGCCAAGTTTTTTCGAAGTGGTGCGTAAAGGCAGTGTGCTCTATCTTCCTGACCACTCTTATGGAATGGATCGAACCGAGGTACAGTGCGGAAGGTGCGGTGCACA
>SESB01000729.1_pt1 | contig 23433 bp, 32 predicted proteins | sample 3171441 | NCBI WGS metagenome assembly SESB01 (sample SAMN06051867, study PRJNA518727) | freshwater metagenome | biome: subpolar coniferous forest; feature: holomictic lake; material: water; isolation source: holomictic Lake 227, 6 m depth | place: Canada: near Kenora, Ontario | collected... | reverse complement strand
GATCAGTTTCTGTATAGCTGGATAGTTTTCCGTTTAGCTGTGTCTGAATGCTGCTGGTGGCATCCTGGTACCTGTCTGCGTATCGTGTGCGATAATGCGTAGAATCACCTTTGTGCCAGCATAATGGATCTGTCTCTGTATTTGATGACGGCTGTAACTTAAGGACAGCGTACCCATACATTGGACTTGCAGACGTTACAGTGACATTAAGATTGTCCGCTGCCACTGTATTCCCGATTGATAAGTTGGATGACTTCTCAACTACGGATATGTCCATTCCGGCATACTTCTGAGGCAATGGGATATTATCGATCATTGCCGCTGAGTAGTCTAAGTATAGATAAGCACATTTCCCTACATCAACACTGTTGAATGATATACGACCTGCTGGATTAGATCCTACATCATACATGCTTTTAAAACAAACACCTTGGTATGTTTTTCCGGCAGGTATAACTCCCATTTTATCATCAATTCCATGCGGATAAGATTTACGAGTGGTAAATAACATCCACGCGGTATTCAGATTGTCTTTACGGTAAGATCCCATACCGATGTCCTGAATATACCCAAAATGATACGCAGCCTTGCGTACCCCTGCAGATGTTGACAAAAACTCAATCATCCGATCTGGAGGTGATGTTGCATTTTCCCAGTAGATTGGAGTGTAATACAATGGAGCCGATGGATTGTAACTATAATCAGTCGGATTCCTTAAATCATATGTTGTGGCTCCAGCTGTAATCGGTAATACCTTAGGCATGTAAGCATACAATTTCAAAAGCGGAGTTGAAAAGGCAAATAACACGTCCTGTTGGATAAATCCCATGTAACCAAGATTAACTTGCTGGACCGTAGTCCAGTCATTAAAACAGACCACAGCCCCATTAGACTGTGTTCTGTACGTTATATTCTGCCTTATTACTGCGGTTCCATTGGCCAAGGATGGCGCTGGATTGGAACCAACATGGACTTTCAATGAATCAACCACAGATGCTGGATTTACGATGTCATAGTTCTCACGAATATCTAAATACTCACAGTAGTAAGTTGAGTCAGTAGTTCCGACCTGAGTTATACCATCGAGAAATATAGACACTGTTCGATTTTTGATGGCAGGTACCATCTGAACCTGCTCATAAGCCGTGAACGTTATGGTTCCGGTATGAGTGGCATTGGCCGAATGAGTCAATGTAGATCCGGAAAGAGAATTATCAAAAACCCATAGATCAGATGCTCCAATATTTTCCGACAAAACCCATAGATGGCCAGAATCAACGATTCTGACGATATAGTACTTCCTGTTGGAATTATCTTTCCATTCAGATCCTACATCAACATCTGTTTTTCCATGAGCAGCAGCGGTAACCAATAAAGCATCGCTACATCCGTGGTTTGCCCCAATGAAGGTGCCATTTATATTGCTGGGAGCAGCATCATCTGAAAGAGCTCTTAAAATCACACAATCATACCCGGTTATGTTATTCGAACCTTTTTTTACCAGATACGAAGATGTATTGATAACATTATTGGAGAATGCAACTGAATCAAAAGCGGTAAATTGAGTTCGCAGATCGGAGGTATCATTGTACTTCGTAAAAACCCATATATCCGGTTTTTTCACCACTACTGAAGTAGGTTTACCATAACCGATTATACCAGGTAAACCGGTTGTTTTTAAAACCCCTTCCGGGATCTGGGTCAATGACTTTTTTAATACCAGTTGGTAAGGTTCAAATGTTGTAGAACCGTTACCCAATTCGAGCTGCAAAGATTGAGCAAAGCTGGAAAGTGATTCAGTGGGCGAATACTTTGAATTGATGCCAATATAAGCAGCATTTGCGGGAGTTGTAAAGGTTATGACCCCGTAAGGATTACTCACTGAAACATAACTGATCGGCACATGGCTTGAGGTGAAAAACCATAGTTGCGTCCAAAGTATCCATAAATCTGCTCTGTTTTTTGTCAGGGTATAAGTAGTCGAAGAATGAACAGATTGATATCCGGTGTTGTAGAAATCCGTGGCAGAACATGCCATTAAAGCTCCGGTTGAGTTATAGAAATATTGCCCAGACTGGCACAGTGCAGGATTGAATTTATTCTTTCCTATTTCGGTAAATGTTCCAACCTGCATGAAGGTTGAATCCACATAGTTTTTACGAGCTAAATCACTATGTAAATGGTCTCCATACGCAGCACTTGAATGATTTGTGCCAAATCCCGGAAAGCTGTTATAAATAGTATCATTTACAACTATTTGATTTGGTGAAATTGAAAGTTTGTATATTTTTCCACCATGCGAAAAAACAACTGTGTCAAACATATGCTGACACATCGATCCGGATACGATCGACATGAATATTATGATAGCAACGAATTTTCTCATAGCATGAAGATTAATAAGGCTTCGCAATTGCAGTAATTGATGCGCCTTCAATTGTTTTAATAACAAGTTTTGTGTTTAGCTTACTTACAATGGTTATTTCAACAGGTTTCCCCTTTAAGTTAATTCCATTAATCACAAAAGTGTAATCCGTACCAGCAAAAGCCATATCCCATATAAGATCACAATTGACATTAGCTGTAGCGGATGCATGGGAGCTTCGAATATCCGGTGATATTGAATCCGGCTGTACGGGAACCCAATAATGGCCATCCCATTGCAGGATATCACCTACAAGGCTTCCGGTTGGCATTCCACCAACTTCAGGTCCCGATTTTAGATTGACATATTTACTGGTCCCGTCCATTTTACAGAGTAATTATCTTGTAAAGGCAATATACTATAATCTCACCGGATCCCGATATAGGAGCTGTTTCTCCCGACAGGCCGATACATACATAAGCATTCTCATATATCTGTCCGGGAGCCGGTGCCATGTCATAATTGGTGGGAGTAGTTGCTTCGATAAAGTTGTTGGGAAACGAACCGATACCAACTTCAGTAACATCAATCCCATACATTACATTGAGATTCTGAGTGCCGACCTCAAGGTGCGTTGATCCTGGAACCACCCGAGCAGACATGGATATTACTTTGGTCACTTTACCGGCACCGGGTTTCGGAACGACTATCTGAGCCTGATCAAGTGTGTCAGCGGTAAATACTTTCCGGACGTACATCAGATCAACCCCTGCCGGAATCGGAGGCATCGCAGCAATCACGAAGTTTGAAATAATGTTCAGAATGTAGTCAAGACCCGCAAGAGCAATACCACCTGATGGAACTGATTCAGCATATCCCAGGGAATACCGGCCATATTGATACACGTTATGAACTGTGGTATCCTTAAAGGTTCTGGATTCTCCAGTAGTGATATTCTGGGACAAATAAACAAGGTATGTCCCTACCATGCTGTCGCCGGTACCACCGACGATTACGAAGGATGATCCCGGAACATAACAGAGCTCTTCACCATCGAAGATCACTCCCTCAGGGATATAAATATGAGTGCTGTCATAGGTGACGGCCAGACCTGAGATGATGCAAGCACCGGCAGTGCCCTTGAGCCCTATAACAAGATTCTTAATAGTTTCTGAAGTCGCGTCCTGAATAAATCCCCAGTCGTTTGACCTTAACGGCTGCCCTCCGGCAATAGCTTTTAATCGGTTCATTACGAGAATATTTGAATGATAAATGACTTACCCGGTAACTTGTACTTGTGAACAATCGCGGCAATCCTCGAAGTGTCGGAGCTAAGTGATGATGGAATGTTAACCACGAAGTTCACGATGATCGCATCCGACAGGTTATACACATAGGAATCATCCTGATCCATGAAAAATTCAGGATCCGGAGTCTCGGTATCCAGGAAGATCCAGGGACCAAGAGTATATCCCTCGTCGATGAATATTGAAGTCACCTGGAACATCAGATTGAGAATCCTTTCCAGGTACATTACCTGGGGAGTCATGGAGGCGTCCAAAAGTGTTTCATCCCACCAGGAGTACAATGTATCCTTGAGCATGGTCAAGTACGAAAGAAATACCTTCACCCATGCGACAAACCTTACCTGGCGGTGCCGGTAAGGAATGAGCATGTGCCCAATGACATTAATCGAGAATTGTGACTTCCACATTGTCCTGATATAAGAATGAACTGTCTGTATAATTTACCTCGAAATAACCTGCAGCAGCTTCCACCGACATTGCCACCGGTTGGTAAGTTCCTCCGGAAGGTTTCCACCATGCCTGATCCAGCAATACATCAATTACTCCCTCGGCTCCCTGGATAGCATCAACGAGTTTTGATAGCCTTAGGATCCCGTCGAACTCCAGGCTCTGGCCGAAAGCTTCAATAGCATTGGTAATCGGGTTGATTGAATTATCCCGTAGCAGGTTGTTATTCGCATCCAGCACAAGCCGGTCGCGCACGATGGTGATGTGAACCTTGAGCTGATCAGCTGGCAATGAAACGATCTCCATCACCACGCCGGCATCTTTGGCCTTTTTCATGTAGTCAGTGAAAGTCGACTTTTCAAGTGTGGCCAGCGGAACCTTGGTTCCCCCGGAATCCTTGGCCACCTTCAGGGTGACTTTCCCGTTGTTTTCCGATGCAGCTGCATATTTGATGATTTTCGCGTTGTCATCGCTGATGGCATATTGATACTGGTTATTGATCCATGAGAGTGCATAGCCATACTGCCACTGTTTGGCCTGTTCAGCATACCATCTGAGTGTGTGAACGCGTTTGGCATCAAGGACCTCGGTAATATCCGAAGTGTGACGATCGAACAATGTTTCAACCATCCAGGATCCAACCGAGAAGATCCACAACCAAAGTCTCCAGATCGCTACCTTGGAACCCGAAGAGACATCGACGGCCAGATCAGCCGAATAGTCCTGGGTGGATCCGGGAACCGATGTAGTTACCACAAAATCGTTGAGCTCCGACATCGATGCTTTCGATGCGTTCAGGGCGTCATATATTTCAGGGATTGTGCGGGCCATGGTTTTAAGTTTTCCAGGTTACTGAGGTGATTGTGCCATCCGATGCGTCAGGTACCGACAGGTGCAGCCTTACGAAGTCTGTGAGCAAACCTATTATGTTGAAGGTATGTGCCTCCTTGGTTTTATCGATGATCTGGTTGACATACGGAATAGTTGTCCAGTTAACACCATCAAGCGACTGATCCACTGACACCACTACCGTATCTGCAGTAATCCCGGTGTAAACTATCTGAACCGAAAGCATGTCATGCAGGAAGAAAAGCCGTACACCGGCGAACTCCTTGTCTCCTCCATGAAGATTGTAATCAAGATCTTGTTTAATTGTATTCATATCGTTTTGCGTTACAATCGATTCTTCATCCAATCCGCTGACCGGATGCAAATTGTTGTCTGCGAAATATGCCACCACCTGTTTTTTCAGAACGATATCCGGTATCACAACATTCGCCGATGCCGGTAAAGAAAGATCCAGCTGCAGACCAGTATTGGCATCCAGAATGTCCCATACCGACTCTATCGCGCCGATCTCCTGGATGGCAATGTCGAATAGCGACTGATTATCATATGACTTTACCGTTCTCATCAGTAATTAGCATTTATCTCGAGATTCGTGCCATAGGCCACCTTGACCACCGACATGCCATCCTTGGTAAACTGGATCCTGATCTTACGCTGAAGCTCGGCAGGATTCTCATCGTTGAGAAAACCGGTGATTCCTACTCCGGCCAGTGGGGTTTCTTTATATTCTCCCTCGTTGGCTGTTAACAGATCGGCCTGGTGCTGGTAGGTTCCATTACCAACGACCATATCGCCACCTACACAAGCGATATCGCCTGTAGAATCACATAATATGTCAGTTACCTTTGTCATACGATTATTCCTGAACCTTGTGCTGTAGTTGCTCCGGTCTGCGCTGTTGCACTCCCGTAGGTGGCCACTGGGATCCCTTGTAAAACTACCACCTGTCCGCTTTTGACAAATGCATCAATCAGGGTACTCAACCGATCAGCGTATTGCTCATGATCAGTTTTGTCCATCTTGGCCATGTCAGCCATCAGCTGGACGATTCCCTGTTTAAGTATGTCCTTTTGCAACCCCATTTAATACTATTTTAAAAGCTGTTTAAATGTCGTCTGAAACTGTTCAAGGCTGGTCATTGTATCAACCTGCAACCCTTCCGATGGTCCCTGTGGCGTGAGTACCTTGAAACTTTGAAGCAGATCATGCAACGCCTCCATGATCTTGGTAAGACTTGTACTTGCATTACTGATATCAACCTTTTTGGATACGCTGTCAATTTCAACAATCAATCCATCCTGGTTATAACGGATCAATTCAACCTGGTCAGCCTTGATGATCACCAGGTCGCGTAATTTTCCTGCAGAAAGATCGGCCACTGTGACCATACTCCCCTTCTTGGGTTTTATAAGTAGTTTGCCGGCAGCATCGATCGAAAATAGCTTAACTCCGGTGATCTCCATGGTCCCATACATGACAGAGCAATCAGTTTCAGATACCGACTTCACCTGGGCCGTAAAAAATGAAGACCCCAGGCCGTCGAAGCCTGCAATTTTGCGAATGCTATCCCGGATCTGAGTTACGTCTGTCATAATTTCATACCTATGCTGATCTTGCGAACTCCGCCAGCCTTTCCAATATTCGTTTCAACGGTGACCACATAGTAGTCTCCATCTTTGAATTCATAATCCTTATCTGTAATGGATACCTTGAACCCTGCATCGCAATAAGGCAGCAGCCAGCCGGTAAAACTCCCTGAATAGCCGGTATAGCTTTTCACCTTCAATTGCTCTTGTGCAAGATTTTGAAGTGTTTTTGCATCGCTAACACCATCAATCTTGATGTTTACCTGGTCGCCCCCGGTTGATCCAGCTGTCTCGCGGATCACCTTACCATCTTTCCCCTTGCCTTCAATTACTACCTGGACAATACGATCCCTGGCATTCTTGTATTCCAGATCGCTTTTCTCGATGTTATCCTGGAATGAGTACTTCTCTTTACCAAAGATCTCCTTGTAAGCCGGATGAACATGAAGAACCTTGTCCTTTATGTAAACATTGGCCTTGGTTTCTTCCTGGGTTTTCTTCAGTACATCATAAGCCGTAGCATTGCGGATGATGAACTTATCATACTTGAAGGAATAATCACAATTCAGGGTATATCCTCCGATCTGGCTGCAGATGTAGTTTAAGACATCCTTTACATCCGGATTGACAAACTCCTTGTCTACGACCGGCTTTCTGAACTGGAAAATGGCATCTTCACAGTTGATCTTTATGGCAGCGCCGTCGGTTGAGATGCTTTCGATGAATCCCTGGAACTCATTCACCAGGGTTTTGTCATAACCGGCCATGATCAATACCGGATCTCCGCGCTTGATCTTACTCTCGATCTCAATGGCTTTATTGAAGCAGGTTCCCGGCAATACAATTACGGCAGTATCGCTGATCTGCTCAACACTGCGAATGATCTTCACAGAATCGAGCATTGTGAGCTCATACTTACCTACCATAATTTGCCAGGTGATATCGTACATCAGTTTTCAATTAAGAGTTGAAAAACGTCGTCTGAAAAAGCTTTTATCTGAAAAGCCTGGTTGTCTTTTCCTTTGGTGAACGGAAGTTCAAATGATTCAATGGCAATCTGATTTATGTTCCTTTCATTGAGAAGCGTGCACACTACATCGATAGCGGTGTGCTGTTCAAAGAAGGCTCTGAGTTTGTCAACTTCAACCGGATAGGTGCCGTCTTCAGAGATGAATACTCCGGAAATGGTAATATCGACATCATCTTCCGTCCAGCGCTCCTTGATGGATCCTCTCTTGGTTCCTTTTGATACCGTTCGCCTGGTGATCACGTTTTTGAATCCCATGGTGATAATGGGATCTATGGGAAAGGTGAAGTCTTCGAGACCCTTAACCTTAAAGGTTAAAGGGAACTGATGCTGAAGCTTGAGTGGACTGTCTGTTTTACCGACATAATTCAAAGACTTATCATTTTTGTCATAGGCCATGATTACCACCATATCCTGAAGGAAGAATGGTGGAAGGTTATAGCCAGTGGCGAAGGTGTGATCAGTTTCCATTATGAAGTTGATTGTGCCATGCCCAAAACACGCATGAAAATTTCGGTAACGGTTTTCTCCAGGTCACTTCGGCTTTCATTCAGCGACCCGTCGAATACGATATTCTCAACCATGTTTTTCAGGTTGATGTTTATAGTGGTATTGCGGGTTCCTCCAGTTGCAATAGCTTCCTGCGGACTGCCGGTACCTGACATGCCATTGTCAGCTTTATCCTTTCCGGCCATTCCGGGGATCCCTCCGGGTTCGATCTTGTTATGACCTATCCCAAGTTTGTCCTTCAGTCCAGTTACAACATCACCCAGGCTTTTGTCACTATTCCAATGTAGGGCCCCAACGCCATTCTGAAGACCATCAGCGCTTAATTTTTGATATTCGGAAAGTTTATTGTGTGCTGCGGCCAATTCCTCAGATCTTTTTGAGCTTTCGGCATTCAGTTTCGCAAGACCTGCATCTGCACCGTCCTTATCCCAAAGAGACTTTACCCGGAACCAACCACGTTCAATGAATTCTACACCGGTCATGAATTTGTCCTGAACCTCGAGCCAAAGAACAACAAACATTTGTTTAAATCCCGACCAGGCGTTACTCATAAACTGAATTAGGCCATCCCAAAGCTGTCCCCAACCATCAATCTTATAAATGACATAGGATATAGCTGCAATAAGAGCAATGACGCCAGCAATTATCCAGGTAATAGGATTTGCCCAGATTGTAGCATTTAATGCAACCTGTGCAGTATTCCACAGCCATACTGCAGCAGTAGCGATGCCTGAATAGACTGAATATGCTGCCATAACGGCAAGCATAGTTCCGATTAAAGCGGTTATTGCAATGACAATTGGATTACCTTCATTAAGAAGATCCCACCAATGACGGAATGTATCAATTATAGCCCTAATTGGACCCAATTGAGTAAATGAATTCCAAAGCTTTCCAATTACAGCTCCTACGATTGATAATGCACTTCTGATATTTTCAAAGATGCCAATAAAAGCATCCGCAAACCATTCCACTGCCGGCATGATACTGGTTTGAAATCCTATTCCAATTTCTCCCAGGGTCATCTGGATCTTACCCATTGCCTTTTGGAACCTTGCAGTAGGATCAGCATCGAAGGCCGCTTTTGCCGAGCCTCCGATCTTCTGTTCGACAATATCAAGAAGCTCCAGCCGGGCCTGGGCCTCTTTACCATGCTTGGCCAGATCCTGGATATGCTTAACCTGGTCCGGATCGATCTTAAGCTGCATCGCCAGGCGGCGCATCATCTCCGGATTATTGACAGCCTTTGCCACAGAGTTACCGGCTTCGAGAAGTCCCATTTTGAACTTGGTGGCCATATCTGCCGAAGCAGTGACCATACGGTTCATTTCATTTTCCGAAACATTGCCGACCATTCGCAGCTGCGCCTGGAGCTCGACAACATCGCCCTTTGAAAACTTGATGTGAGATGCAAGCTTACCAGATCCTTCGACGGCCTTCTCATAAGCCTCCTGGCTGAAGGTACCCATGTTCTGCATGGTATTGGCCAGCTGTGCCTCGGCGGCATGCAACTCGTGTGCCTTCTCAATTCCTTTGGTAAATTGTTCCCCAATCGCGTAGATGCCTGAAGAAATACCAATGGCTCCAAGAAACCCACTCATGCCGGCGAACAATACGCTTCCGGCCTTACCTGCTCGTTCCTCGGAAGCTTCCAATTTGTTCATCGAAGCAGAGAGCTGATTGGTATGATCTCTTAACCCATTGATTTTAAACGAAGCAGCATCAGAATTGGCTCCGATGCTGCTCAGTTTACTGCTCACCTGGTCTTTCAAGGATAAAGTATATTCAAGTAGGTTACCCATTGGCTTTTGCTTCCTGTTTGCGGATATATTCGAGTTCTCTTATTCGCATTGCCCATTTCTGATCGGTAAGGCTATCGGGATCTGGGATATTCATGTAATACATCAGCTGGGCATTGCTGATACGGATGAAGTCCTGTGGGTCTACCTCGACAGCCTTTACAAGTTTACCAGTTCTGCCTCTTTGACCTGGATGATGTTGGCGATCACCGACGAAGCTCCCAGGAACATGCCCAGGTCAGTTTTAATAAGTTCGGATCCTCCGATGAAGCAGCTGTTCATGATCACCTCGTTAAACTTCAGAGGATCCGTTTTACCGGCCACCGATGCGTAACCAAGGATCTTACGATCCGGCTCCTTCAGGTAACAGATATGCCCGTCCACCTTCACGGCAAATACTTTGCTGTACTTCGACTTCCAGGCATCAATCTGATCCTGGCTTACCACTCCGATATATGATTCCTGATCCACGTCTTAGGGTTTTTGGTTCTCGATTTTCAGGCAGATAAACGGAAGCTTCACCTCCATGAATTTATCTCCCTGCTTCATCTCCTTGCTATCATCCGTGAATTCAAGTCCGCGGACTTTGTCAATGATGAGCGTGTCACCATTGCTCGGATTTCCATAGCAAAGAATTGCATCCAGCCTCAAGTCGATTACCGACCCGGTGGGTGATGCCTTGCGAAGGGTCTCCAGTTCACTCTGAAGGATAGTTATCTCTCCCTCGTAAGCTTTGTTTCCCTTCTGGATATGCAATGGCTCATTGCCTTTGCCATACACGAGTTCCTTTTCCTGCTTGGAGGTGTATTTCATCCCGCGAAACCCGGTAACAATACGGCCACCCAACTCAAGAGTGAGATCCGCGAATTCATATTGACGGCTATCGAATGACATATTTGACAATTTTTATGATGGTGAAAAAGCATCCCCAGGCATTTAACCTGGAGATGCCTCAAATTCATTCAAAGGTTGTTACTTCTTTTTGTACATCCAGGCTTTAATGGAGGCCGTGCCCGTCACCCAGTGCTGAACAGCCAGCCGGTAGAACGGCAGCTTCAGTGAGTTGGATATCGTCCAGATCATACCTCCATCAGTCTGATAGAACCGGCAGGGAGTAAAGTCAGTAGGTGCAGTTGCGCCGATCGTCACAGTGTTGGCATAGGTGGTCGGCTGCAGCGTGATCCAGTTGACCCCGTCGATAGATCCCTGGAAGGACACATAGGTGGAATCGAGTGATCCAGTCAAGTGGTCGAACCATACCTGGAAGGATCCGTACTGGAGGTCGCTGAAGGCCGGGGCCGGGTAGTACTTGGTAGAAGCGCCCGAGAGCGTATCGCCATAACTTGCCAGGACGCTCTTCTGCGCGAAGGTGGTGGATGCAATCAGAAGGATTGCCGATAATACAAGGATCTTTTTCATAATTGATTATGGATTTGAAGGTGGAAATTAAGCAGAAACTGTCTGGAACCCGAGGTTCACATTAATATACCGGTCGTAACCGTATGGCTTGACCTGGAGCGTAACATTGAGTTGCGATGTCGCAACTATGTTCTGGGTGTGGTCAATGAAGCAGATCACTCCGGTGTCGTTCTGGTTGCCAGGATCATTGCCGAGTTCGCCATTGTTGGTCATCGAATTGATGATGGCATTCTCGACCTTGGTCTCGATGCTCTTGGCCTTAGTGACTGCCATCGTTCCATCTGCATTCACAGGGATCTCATCAAGCAGCTCGAGGAGAAGGGTATTATAAGCGATGCGATAAGCTTTATCGACAGTCCTGCGGGCCGTCAGGTTGTGATAATCGTCTGTAGGTAATGCACAGAGAACATCATCACTGAAGAAGTATCCTGACCGTCCGACGAAGGTGCGCAGGGTAATATATCCCTTGTCATGAACCGATCCGGGATCGGCCTGTTCCACCTTCTTGTCATAGAGGTAAGCGGTAAGCGATGCCACAGGACCATCCTTGACCCTGCCAATGTTCCGCTGAACAGGTATGCCCGCAATGCGTCCGGCCAGCAGGCCCATGCATGCATCGTCACTGGAGGCGACGGTATCGCCAATAAACACACCTACACGGTTGTAGGATGCCAGGGTCATATCGGTCAGCGCTGTCGGTACTCCGGAATAACTCCGGCCTTCGATCAGCACGAAGATAGGAGCCTTCAGGGTATCAACTGACCACTGTGCCAGTGCCTGGGCTTTTACAACCGCGGTTGCAACATCGCCATCCAGTCCGGCTGTAATGGTAGGAGTATATCCTACTGCCGGTGTGCGCACAACAATAAGGCCACGCAGGCGGCCGTTGGCAGCCAGCAGCAACAACTTCGCATTGCTGGTAGCGACATCGCACATATTGGTAAGCGTAACTGTATCCGCAAAACCCATCAGCCACACTTCGGTTCCAGAGGGAGCCATGGCATAGAAGTCCGAGAAGAACTTCACGATAGCCGGGTTGTTAGCGTCGGTAATCCCAAGGTTGGCTTCCAGATCATCGAATGATTTGATGATGTAAGGCGTTGCCAGGGCAAACTTACCCGCGACAACTGCGCCGGTACAAACGACACCCAGAACGCCATCTTCGCTGGTCGTTGCCAGTCCAAGGGCGCCATTGGTGAATACTATAGAAACTCGTGGTAACATTATACCTCCTCGCGGTTTACGATGTGAATAACATTGTCTTTAAGATTTTCGGCATGCATACGTGCATGTTGCGGATGAATGAAGGCTGTGCCATCATCGGTGAAGTGCACCTGATCAACATTGTGCGTGGCAAAGACCTCTTTGGCCTTTTCGTGAAATTTGTGAACCTTTTTCGAATTCGAAGAAGCATCCGTTTTGTGTTCAACAGGTTCATCCTTTACAGCTGAATCAGCTGCTTTGGTTGGCTTCGGAGCCATGCTAGCTTGTTTTGACATTGGTTATTGTGGGTGTTTGATTCAACTGTTTATCGAAAATGGCATTCTTGTCTGCTGACGATTTGGAAGTCCCGTAGAAGTATCCGATGATGATCATAAGGGCATCCCTGAGGGTGGCCAATACATCTTTGATCATGTCCCGGTTCCCTTCCGGGATAAGGTGAGTCATAAGGAACGTGGAAAGGAGAAAGAAACCCACCAGGATCACCAACCCGACCGCGTAAAAGAAAACCTCACTGACTATATTTTTCGCTTTCATGTGATCTTTGAATTAAGTATTAAGATTCTCTGCAATATTGACAGCTACCTTGTTTCAATTCTACGTTACGAATTCTTTCTGAGTGATTATCGAGTCTGGTTTTATGGTCACCAACATGCTCCTGGATTCCTTTAATAATCTCATCCTGCCGGGTCTGAATATTCTTCAGCTCCTGAAGAAACTCCCTGATCAACTTCAGCTCTTTGAGAACTCCCTTTGCCAGGTACCACAATATTCCAAGTAGTACTACAATCGCGCCGCGGTACACCCAAATTTCAAACTCAGACATCCGTAGTTGTTTATCCGATCAGCGGACCCCGGAGCATTGCTGCTGCCGGGATCCTTCGGGTCGGGGTTTTACGATAATGGGCTGTAAAGAGCCGCAATTGCTTTGTTGCGAAGTGCCAGGGCAGCGAACCTCATCTGGAAGTTCACCACGTCACCTTTGTTGTCGGGATCCTTGTACTTGGCGAACATCTCGACAGATCCAATCGCACGCATAACCTCATCTTTGTGGAACGAGAAGGAAGATATACAGTCGGTTGAGGGTGCGGCCACTGCGCCGAATGCTACTTTCGCGCCGGTTGACCCATTATAAACCGGGGTGACACTGGTGCGGTATAGTTTAAATCCGAACAATGTACCGGATACAATTGCCGCTTTATAAAGTAGTAAGTCCTGCATGATCAGATCTGATTCATGCTGGGGGTTAAGTACCAGGATACGGCCATCGGTTGGGAAATCAAGATTGTTGAATGCCACCATAAGCTTCATGACATCATCGAACAGTAGTTGCCTCTTACCGTTCTTGATGGATCCGGTGGCTGCGATGACAGGCGTGTTAGATGAGTCCGCTGTAGGAGCATAGTTCCAGGCAGCGAGCTTACAGGCATATTTGAAAAGCTCCTGGCGGTGGCCGTAGATGATTGAATTCATCTTGTCATAGGCCAGTTCCATGGCTTCCACATTACGAAGTACAGTACTGGTAGTATCCAGGGTGCGCAGCGGCAGAGCATGGGGCGTATCAGTCCGGCTCGACACAGCAATAGGATAACTGGTATTGTCGATCAATACGTCGGGCGAAGCACCGGCTTCAGCAAGGTTGATCGTATTGTTCTCGACCAGGGCCGACATGTCCCTGGCTTCTGCCAGAAAGGAGTTGTCAGGATAGAACTGGTTGAGCAGAATATCGGTCCATAACTCCTTCTGAAGTCCGGACATGAGCATGCCGCTGACACGGGGCATAAACGAGAGCAGCGTCCCGGCACCCACCGACACCGCAGCACTTACCGCAGCCGGGATGGCGAATAACGAACCGATGATCACCGCGACCACCAGGTTGAAGAACAGGTTTTTGAAATTGAGCTTTTTCATGATTTATGTTTGGGGTTTAGGTGAATTCTTAGCGATTGCTCGAATAGGCAGCCTTCAGGGCGGCGAAGCCATCGGGATCCTCACGCTGCATTTTCTGCAGACCTTTGGGATCTTCCTTGGCCCACTTCAGGTAATTCCAGTCTTCGCGACTCTTTTCGGTAGTGGTACCGGCAGGCTTGATTGTTGTTGAAAGAGTTTTCTTGGTCGGAAGGGATTCGATCAGATCCTTTGCCTGCTTGTAATCGCCTTCAGCAAGCTTGATGAATGATTCCTTCTTGTCAGCTGTGAGACGGCCTTCTGCGATGGCTCCGTCTACCAGCTCAGCAGCCAGTTTCTTGTGCATATTCTGAAGCGCTGTTACCGCCTCATCCCTGGCGGCGGCCAGTGCCATAATAGCGGTATTCAAGCCCGTAGGATCGATCTCTTTGCCGACCTTCAGACAGGTTGCCGCCTCGGCGGTTAACATGATCTTGTCCATGATTGTTTTGTCGTTTTTGTGAATAATTGTGTCGATTGAAAGTTTGATTGCTTCCTTACTGGTGATCAACTGGCCTCTATCGTCATAAAGTCTAAGACAGGTCTTCCCGGAAGGAACCGGAGCCAGCGAAGCTTCCATAAGTTCCCACTTGGTAACGGCTGATACCAGACCCATGCCCGGAATATCTTTCAGTTCTGCATCCTGTATGTGGAGACCCATGGATGCACCCTTGAGAAATCCACGGTCAACCTTTCCCGATAACATCATGGCTGCGGGATCCTCGGTATCGAAGATCTCGTCGGCGATCAGTTTGCTTCCATTACAGCGCAGGTTTTCCCAACGGCCAACGAGCTGACCCTGGTCATGTAGATTGAGCATTACCGGGTTTTCATTGAATCGATCGAAGTTGCCACCGGCATTCAATACCAGGAACCCATACGAATTGAGCTTACTTTCATCGTTGAGTACAAAACCTTTTGCCATGATCAGAATATTTTAATGAGAAAACGATCTCCGGTTTAATTGAAGTAGCTGCAAACATACATTTGAAAAACCCTTATCACAAGTAAGCTTGCAACGCTTGCAGGCAACGGCGCAAGGGTTGCGGAGTATTTTGTATTTAGCGCGCGAATAAATGATTTTTGTGAAAAAACTATGCCCCAGGCAAAGCCAAAAAAAAAGAAGCGTATCGCTTCCAGAACACCTGAGAAGTATGAATACGCCTATCTCTTGTTCATGCAGCAGGTCCAGGCCCAGGACATCTGCGCTCGAGTAGGCATCTCAGCGCCTACGCTCAAAAGCTGGAAGGATGATGGCGGATGGGAACAGAAGCGCGCATCACGAACGATATCCCTTGATGATCTCATGCAGAAGGCCCTTGCCAGGATCAACGAGATGCTCGATTCACAGGAGGTATTTTCGGCTGACTCATTCGCGAAGGCGGTCAAACAACTTAAGGAACTCAAGTCATCCAATACGATCGATGACGATATCAACACCTTCATGTCATTCCAGGACTTCATCGTTCAGCAGCGCAATATCTATCGGGACATCACTGATGAGTTCATAAAGAGCTTGGTTAAGTACCAGGATATCTACATTCAATTCCGTCTCTGTAATGGCAAACTTCAGGGGAAATAAGGAATTACAGATCAGGTGGCAGCACAGGGTTCAGTGGATACTGAGTCAGAAGTTCCGCCTTACTGAATCACTGGAAGAACGCCAGAAGCGGATTGACAGGGCCAGAAGAGACTACCAGTTCTTTGTGGATACCTATTTCCCACACCTGGCAACCAGTAAGTGCGGAAAGTTCCAACTCGATGCCGCCTCTTATCTGCTCAAGACCGATGATACTCGCGCATTGTTCGAGTGGGCACGTGGTCATGCCAAGAGCTCGCACCTTTCCCTGATGATCCCTTTATGGCTCAAGATACAGGAACCACGCAAACTCAATGTGATGATCCTGGTATCAAAGTCAGAGGATATGGCAGTAAGGTTACTTGCAGATCTCCAGGCAGAACTTGAATTCAACCAGGCATTCAAAGAAGACTTCGGCGAACAGGTATCCAAAGGATCCTGGGCCGATGGAGAATTCCACACAACCGATGGATGCTTGTTCGTCGCCCTGGGCCGGGGTCAGTCCCCCCGTGGTCTGAAAGACCGTGGCAAGCGTCCTGATTACATCGTGATCGATGATATCGATGATGATGAGATGATCCGCAACCCTCGGCGGGTGGGTGAAGCATTGGACTGGTGCCTTACTGCCCTTTCCGGTACCATGTCCATGGGACGCGGCCGGTTCGTAATGGTAGGTAACCGCATTGGGAAAGACAGTGTCCTGGCCCGTTATGCCGAGCGTCCGGGTGTCCACCATACAGTAGTCAATACCCTGGATAAAAAGGGTCTTCCTTCATGGCCGGAAAACTATACTCCGGATGAGATCCGGAAGATGCGTGAATTCGTAGGTGAGCGCCGTTTCCAGAAGGAATATATGAACAACCCGATCAATGAAGGGACTGTATTTAAAACCAAGGATATCCGCTATGGCCCCATTCTCGACCTGAAGCTTTACAAAACATTGATCTGTTACACTGACCCATCTTTCAAGAACTCGGCAACTGCCGACTTCAAGGCCACTATGCTGATCGGCAAAACGCCTGATGGTCATTACCACATCATAAAGGCATACGCTGACCAGACCACTGTGATGACAATGGTATCCTGGCACTATGAGATCATGAACTATGTGAATGGGAAAGTACCTGTACTATACTACATGGAGAGCAACTTCCTGCAGGAACTCCTGCTAGATGAATTCAAGAAAGCCGGAAACATCTCCGGCAGCCAGATCCCAATCCGGGGAGATGCCAGGAAGAAACCTGACAAGTTTGCAAGGGTCGAAGCTCTACAGCCTATGTTCGAGCGTGGATTGGTAGTTCTTAATGAGAAGGAAAAGAATTCACCTGGTATGATCGTGCTGGTAGATCAGCTGCTGATGTTCGAGAAGGGGAGCAAGTCGCATGATGATGCTCCTGATGCGCTCGAGGGGGGCCTATGGATCCTATCACAGAGAAACCGGGCAACAAATTCTCAGTACCGGGTTGGTCTGAGAGAAAATCGACACTTTTAACAATTACCTATGATACTGCAGATTGTAAGATGGAACATCAATCTATCCAACTGGTTATTCAAGATCCGGTTAAGGCGCGCTATTCGCAAGGCAAACCGGGAATCCAAAGAGTTTAATAAAAAGTACCTGGTGATATCTTTCCAAGGCCGTCCCAGGGCATACCAGAAATCATCGCTGAAGGATCTCATCTATCGCCGGAAGTACTTTAAGAAAGGCACTACGGTGGAGCAACTTGAAAAAATGGCATATTACGTAACTCAGTAAATTATGTTTCTCACAAAAGCGGACCTCAAGAGTGCGATCTATGAGTACCAACTCAACGAGATCGTCGAAGTAACAGCCGATGATACATCCAATGATGATATCATCCTGATGGCCATTGGCGCTGCCATCGAAGAGATGAAGTCTTACCTGTCTCCCAACATGCAGGATCGCTATAAGGACGGTAGATCAAGATATGATGTTTCAGCCATATTCTCTGCAACCGGAAGCAACCGTAATCCACTGATCCTTGAACTGTGCAAGAACATGACAGTATGGTATCTGTGTAGGTTATGTAATGTAGATATCATCCAGGAGAAGGTCAAGGAAAGATATGATCGGGCAATTGACTGGCTGGAGAAGATATCGGGTACCGGAAAGTCAGCTGGTGCACCATCAATAAATCCTGATCTTCCGAAACTATCATTCGACCCTGCTACCGACGATTCATTATCATGGAGAATGGGCAGCCGGGAAAAATTCAGTCACGAATAAACAACGTTTAAACGATATTTCAATGGCAAATAAATCGGAACAGGTAAAGCGCAAAATTCATAATGACGGATACGCCAGTAAGATTGTGCCGAAGGCATTCAGCCAGATACGCAATGATATTTACCAGTGGAAGGCAGCTTATCGCCAGGCAAAATTAATCGACTATCCGAAGCGGATCAAGCTGCAGATCCTCTATGAAGACGTACTGCTCGATTCCCTGTTAACCTCACAGGTCGAGAATCGGAAAATGCAGACTATTGGTAGTGCATTCACGCTAAAAGACAAGTCTGGTAAAATCAATGAAGATATCACCACCATGCTCAAGTCTTCCAGGTTCTATTATGACCTGGTTCAGAATATTCTCGATTCCATTTATCGTGGAACAACCCTTGCTGAATTGATCATTGATAATAATGACCTGCGGGTTGTAACCATCAATCGGCGCAACGTGATGCCGGAGAAAGGTATTTTCGTATATGATGAATTGGATGTATCAGGGATCCCATACCGGGAATTGCCAGAGTATGGTACCTGGATCCTGGAATTCGGAGACTGTCATGATTACGGCCTCTTAAACAAGGTAATTCCCCAGGTATTGTTCAAACGTTTCGCTCAGAGCTGCTGGAGCGAGCTGTGCGAGATATACGGAATTCCTCCCAGGGTAATGAAGACCAATACCCAGGATCCTGTCATGCTCAGCCGGGCTGATCAGATGATGAGGGATATGGGAGCTGCCTCCTGGTTCATCATTGACGAGACTGAAAGCTTTGAATTCGCGAAAGCTTCAGATACCAATGGTGATGTTTATGCCAATCTCATCAGACTTTGCAACAATGAGATTTCCCTGGTAATATCCGGGGCATTGATTGGCCAGGATACCAAGAACGGAAATGAGAGCAAGGAGACCGTATCCATCGGCATGTTCCACAACCTGGTGAACGCCGACAAAACCATGGTTCAGAATTATTTCAACCAAATGATCCTGCCGGCATTGTTCAAGATCGGCATCATACCGGATGGTTTAACATTTGAATTTCTTCCGCAGGAAGATATCCAGGCACTCTGGGATATGACCATAAAAACCATGCAGTACATGGATATAGACCCGGAGTGGATCAAGAGCAAGTTCGGCATAGAGGTGACTGGAAAAAAACCGCAACCTGGTGCGGCTGCATTAAGTTTTTTCGACTAAGCCCCTTAAGGGGGCTTCACGACGGGCTTCATAAGCTATATCATGGTAACTGCGACTGCATTCCAGTTACGCTGGCAGCGGGGATGCCTGCGGCCCCTGACTTCAAAAAGAAGGTATTCACCAATGCCGCCAGGCATGTGTACACAAAAAAAGGGTACACTGCCGATATGATTAACGATAAACCCATCCAGGATCTGTTGGCCGAAACACAACGCGTGGTAGATATCGCAGTGAAGAAGGGAATGCAGGGATATAAGCCAGCTGCCAAAACGATTGAGAAGCTCAACAATGATGTCTTTGTATTTTCAGCTTGTAAAACTCACATAGAACTCAAAGAGGTTGGATCCATGCTTACGGATGAGAATGGGGATATCACTCCCTGGTCTTCTTTCCGCACTCAGGTACTCGATGTTCACAAGCTATACAATGAGGATTACCTGCAGGCTGAATATGGCTTTGCTCTTTCTTCTGCCGAGATGGGATCCAAGTGGGATCAATGGGAGCAGGAAGGAGATCGGTATAATCTCCAGTATCGCACAGCCCAGGATAACCGGGTTCGTGAATCACATGCCGAGCTTGCAGGGATCACCCTGCCGGTGTCAGATCCATTCTGGTCCGACTACCTTCCGCCCAATGGCTGGAACTGCCGGTGTACGACTGTTCAGGTCAATGCGGATAAATATGCCCAGAGTAATTCAAAAACTGCGATCGACAAAGGTGAAACTGCCACAACCGATATCGATTCGAAAGGCAGGAACAGAGCCGCCATGTTTCGCTTTAATCCAGGAAAGGACAAGGTGATATTTCCTCGAAATCACCCATACTATAAGGTTTGGAAATCCATTGAAAACAAGATCGACTGATGGATACAGAAATCATTCATAAGTTCATCACTGACCTTCGCGTTGAGCTGATGGAAGAGTTCGATCGCAACTTCGAGCGAAAAGCCTTTTTTGATCATTCATGGCCAGCGACGAAGTACCCGAATAAACGCGGCTCCCTGATGATGCGCACCGGCGCCCTCCGGCGTAGCATCAGGGCCAGCTCCAGCGATCATTCCATCACCTTCACTTCATCATTACCTTATGCCGCTATTCATAACGATGGCGGGGAGATCACTGTGACTGAGAAGATGAAAAGTTTCTTTTGGGCAATGTATTACAAGGCATCCGGAGCGATGCAGAAGAATGTCAAAGGAGCGCCAAGGAACAATGCCAGGAATCGTAAGATGACAGCTGAAGCAGATTTCTGGAAGGCCATGGCACTGAAGAAGGTCGGAAGCAAGATCACCATTGACAAGCGCCAGTTCATCGGCCACCACCACCAGGTGGATCTGCTTGTAAAAAGGATCTTTGAAAAAACGATGCAGGAACATCAGGATTTCATCACCCAACATTTTAAGAAATGAAGACTTTAATCGCCGATTTAAAAACACGGTTGGCCCAGGTGCCCACCATCAGGTATATCGATGAAGACTGGGGACAACTTGATTACTACAGCCCCAACCCTCCAGCCAAATGGCCCTGTGCGCTGATTGATATCAGCCAGGTGCAGTGGACAAGCCAGGGACAGCATATTCAGACCGGCATGGTTCAGTTATCTATCAGAGTGGCCGATGTTCGTCTGGCCAATACCAATGCGAAGGCCCCGGAGTCACAACGAACCGCTGCAGCGTCAATATTCGACCTGCTGTATTCTATCAATGAAAAACTGCATGGATGGACTGCAGGAGAAGGATCTGACTATGGTCCGTTAACCAGGGTATCAACGCGGCGCATTGCAAGGGAGGATGGCATCCGGGAGTTTGAAATCATCTATTCCGTTCAGCTCTTTGAAACATCAGCTGAGATTACCTACGGCATGGCGCCGGCCTCTCCTAAAATCGTGGTAAGCATAAAAAAACCCACGGGTTAGAGTGGGTTTTTAAGTCTTTGAACGAACCGAAACTACCTTGTTAGCCTGATCAGCGCGTTGCGTGCCTTATTACTTCTCTCCATGGCTCCTTTTTCAGTGAATTCAAATGTCGTTTGATGCGTAAAGTTCCGATCCTGCCATTCGATCACAAGGTAAGATAGATCGTTCTTTTTCTTCTTCTTTAATCCAAAGGCAAATACACCCGTAAGCAAAAGCCTGGCAGCTGTAACACGGCGCTCAATCGTACTTGCATCCTCAATCGTAATGTCCTTGATCATATCACCAGGAATTGACCCCATCAATACTGGTGCTTGATTCAGGGGAACCTTAAACATTTCAATTTTACCATTAATTACCATGAGATAGCTTAACTCATATGGTGCATCAATATCCGGATGACCATACGTGTACTTACCTGCATCAATCATATCCTTGAGTTTAAACCCAAGCTGATTCCAGGTGGCCTTAATTTTCCGTATTCTTTTAATAGGCCACACTAACGCATAATAGACGAAAACAATTGTGATGATAATCCCGATGAAAGTTCCCATAATTGCTGATTTTTAATTAATAAATAGGTTGTGTAAATATATGAATTATTTGGCTTGCGCCTTTTCCTCTTCAGATTTCAATTCTTTCCTGATTGGGATTCCCAGGTAATTGTACATCGTCCGGATAGAGATATGGAACTGTCGTTGTATGTATGTGCGGTAAATGTAGGTATTACTGATACCGTCCTTCTTTTCCCGGCAATATACGTCCACCACTTCCTGCATTTGTCTCAATTTATTTATCCGGTTAAATGCCATAATTAAAGTGTTTGCTGGTTAATTTCGTAAACAATTAATTCCTTGAGGCTCTCTTCATATGGCCATGCCGACAGATCCATCTCCTGGAACATGGTGAACATTGCCCATGCCTGGGGCATGTCAAGTGTCATCTTCATTCCAGGCTTCATGGTTAATAGCTTCTTCCGTATCTTCGTTTCATACAGGCTGTAAATAAGAAGGTAAATGGCCCGATCGTCAATATCCTGAATAGTCATGTTGGATAGATAACTGCTCATGATCCTGCTCAGTGCGATAATGCGATCCTTGGTAAGATGGATCTCAACTTTGGCCAAGGCCATGGAAACTTGCGGAACACGTTCCTGCCGGACAATTCGTCCGTTGTATGTCAGTTCGCCCATAATTCAGCTGTTAGATAGGTTTCAGCATACTTTTTAGCGGTACCTGGAAGAATATGCGACTCGTACTTGGATATGAACCTGTAGGCCCGGTTCTGCTCTCCCTGGCTCATCTTATTCCACCGGGCCATGGTCTTTTTCTTGCTCGATCGGATCTTCTCATCGTAGCGGTTCCAGAACTGATCGAAGGTGATATCCTGGTTAACCTCTGTGATTGTGGCCGTCTCAGATTTGAACTTGTTGATCTCTGATATTTCCCTGGGAAGATGTTTGAGTATGTAGATCTGCTGGGTCTCGGTGAGATCGGCATGAATCTCGTATCTGTCAAGAAGTCCAATGTCGTTGAATATGAACTCAACGAATCCATTAAAAGCTAACGATGTGAGGTGGAATACTGTCATGATTATCTGGTTTGTGACATTAGTACTGATGTTGCCATGTTTTCGAATTGAGTGACCAGGCGCGGCAACTCCTGGTAACTATAATTGTTCAATGGTTTATGCATGTAACCATACTTGAGCATCCAACTGTTTAACCTGGTGAAGTCAACCTGGTGCTTCTTCGAAGCTTCGTTACAAATCACCCAGCCAATGTTGTAACACAGTGAAAGGATCCTGCGGCGTTGCTGCTGCCCCTGGTAATCTACTCCCGAAAGCGTAGGCCCATGGGGCTTCTTAATCAGGGTCTCCAGGTGCCTGATCAACTCATCAGCTTCAAGATCGCTTAATTCCGAGCTGTTTTCAGTACGGCCATCGGTGAAGCTGCGTACCAGGTCGTGCCGGTACTTCTCTGTTCCGGTATCATGGAACAGGCCGTAAAGGCGGCGGTGTCTTCCGA
>SESB01000723.1_pt1 | contig 23508 bp, 23 predicted proteins | sample 3171441 | NCBI WGS metagenome assembly SESB01 (sample SAMN06051867, study PRJNA518727) | freshwater metagenome | biome: subpolar coniferous forest; feature: holomictic lake; material: water; isolation source: holomictic Lake 227, 6 m depth | place: Canada: near Kenora, Ontario | collected... | reverse complement strand
GCTGCGCATGGAGGATGAACTTCATCGCCGTGTCATCGGTCAAGATCAAGCCATCAAGGCGCTCTCTCAAGCAATTCGCCGTACCCGTGCCGGTCTTAAAGACCCACGTCGTCCTGGTGGATCTTTCATCTTCGCTGGTCCTTCAGGTGTCGGTAAGACCGAACTCTCCCGCACCTTGGCCGCCTTCCTCTTTGGTGATTCTGATGCACTTATCCAATTGGATATGTCGGAATACTCTGAGAAGCACACCGCCTCCCGTCTCTTCGGAGCTCCTCCAGGATTCGTCGGTTATGACGAGGGTGGACAGCTGACCGAGAAAGTTCGTCGCAAGCCATTCTCGGTAGTTCTCTTCGATGAAATCGAAAAGGCTCACCCAGATATCTTCAACTCACTGTTGCAGGTTTTGGAAGATGGCCGCCTCACTGATGCTCAAGGTCGCGTTGTTGATTTCAAGAACACGGTCATCATCATGACCACCAACCTCGGGACTAGAGATATCTCCAAGACTTTGGGACTTGGTTTCCACAATGCTTCCGACGTTTTAGGAAACTACGAGCGCATGAAGGGCAAGGTCAGCGAAGAGCTGAAGACGCACTTCCGCCCCGAGTTCCTCAACCGTATCGACGACATCATCGTCTTCCATCAACTCAGCGAAGCCGAGATCGTCCAGATTGTTGATCTCATGATCGCCAATCTCGATGAGCGCCTTCGTGCTCGCGATATGGGAATCGAGCTCACCCCTGCAGCGAAAGCGCTGTTGGCAAAGCGAGGTTATGACCCATTGCTGGGTGCTCGTCCGCTACGACGATGCATTCAACGTGAAATTGAAGATCAACTCTCCGAGAAGATCCTCTTTGGTGATGTAAAGCCAGGAGAGATCACCTTGGTCGATGTTGAGACCGATGGCGATACCGAAAAGTTCACCTTTAACGGTGTACCAAAGTCAGAGATGCCAGATACACCTGGCGACCTGACCGAGCAGGCACCTTCTGCTTAATTAGCTAACTTGTAACTCTTTTTGCCGGTGGTCTCTATGAGGCCATCGGCAATTAGCGTTTTAAGACCCTTTTCAAATTGTGGGGAATCAGGCCAGAGAAGTGAAAGTTCTTGGAAGCTTGCTCGAGATTGTTCGCGCAACACATTCAAAATTGCGCCACGACATTGGCGATCGGACCCATTGAAAGTTGGCTTTGGCTTTGCCTCTGATTTGGGATAGCCAGCAGCCCGCCAAGCACATTGGCCTTGAAGTGGGCAATCGGCACAGTTGGGGTTCTTGGCGGTACAAACTAAAGCACCAAACTCCATGGTGGCCGCGGCCCACACATGCGGTCTTTTGCTGGGGATGAGTTCGGTTCGCAAGGCGCGTTCGACTTGAGAAATGCTGGCGGGCGGAGTCTCCACGCCGTCAATACTTCGCGAAAAAAATCTGCGAATGTTGATATCCAGCACCAAAGATCTTTGGCTGTAGGCAAATGCGAGGATGGCTGAAGCGGTGTAATCGCCGATTCCAGGAAGTGAGAGCAACTCTTCATATGTTGAGGGCACCTGATTGCCGAATTTCTCGGAAATTACTTTTGCGCTTTCGTGTAGGCGAAGAGCTCGCCGCGGGTATCCCAGACGCCCCCATGCTCGAATCACATCTGGCTTAGGGGCTTGTGCCAGCGAATGTGGATCTGGCCAGGTCCTCATCCACTGGTTCCAGATAGGAAGTACCCGATTGACTGGTGTTTGTTGCAACATAAACTCGCTGACCATGACCCCCCAAGGCGAAGTGTCCCGCCACGGAAGATCGCGTTTGTTCTGCTTGAACCAACGCGTGAGTTCGGCCTGCATTATTAATTAATTTTGACCTTGGCAATTGCTTGCTCTAGCCGTGCGACTTCCATAATTTCGACTCCGTCAATTTTGAGATCGCTACCAACGGGAACCATGAAACGCTTAAATCCCAGGCGCACTGCTTCTTGAACTCTCTGGCTGACGCCAGTTACTTTGCGAATTTCTCCAGCCAAACCAACTTCGCCAATGGCAATCAAATCAGCGGGTAGCGCCATACCTTTGGCGGCTGATGCAACGGCAAGAGCAACTGCAAGATCTGCTGAAGGCTCGCTCATCTTCATTCCACCTACGGTGGCGACGTAGACATCGCGGCCAGAAATTCGAACACCCGCCCGCAATTCGAGAACGGCTAAAGTCATTGCGGTACGTGGGTTATCGAGCCCTGAGGTAACTCGCCTGGAATTTCCGAAGTCGCGCCCATCGGGAAGCGGTGCGCTGACCAGAGCTTGAATTTCAGCAAGCAGTGGTCTGCGACCTTCAAGGGCAACAGTTACACACGTTCCGGGAACAGGTTCAGAATGTCTGGTCGTGAATAATCCCGTGGGATCAGGAAGGCTGGTGATTCCGGATTCGTTCATGTCGAAACATCCGACTTCATCGCTTGCTCCGAAACGATTTTTCATCGCACGGATAAGTCTGAGCCGGGAATGGCGATCACCTTCGAAATTGAGCACCACATCAACTAAGTGTTCAAGCAAGCGCGGGCCGGCAATTGATCCATCTTTGGTTACATGCCCAACTAAAACCAATGTGATCGAACGTTCTTTGGCAATGCGAATAAGGGCGGCTGCGATTTCACGTACTTGAGTCACTCCTCCGGGAGAGCCATCTACGGCTGAAGAAGAGATTGTTTGGATGGAATCGATGACTAAAAGTTGCGGTTGGACCGCATCGATATGGGCAATGACTGAACCTAGATCGGTCTCCGCGGCAAGCCACAAATTAGGATCAATTGCATTGAGGCGTTCGGCGCGTAAGCGCACCTGAGATGCTGATTCTTCGCCGCTGATGTAGAGCGAAACTAAGTTCTTACGAGCGCTTTCGGCGGCAACTGCCAAGAGTAAAGTGGATTTACCAACACCAGGTTCGCCCGCTAAAAGAATTGCAGCGCCGGGGACGAGCCCACCGCCAAGAACGCGATCGAGTTCGCTAACACCGCTGGAACGCGCTTGGGCGCTCTGCAGATTCACTTCACCAATTGGCTGAGCGGCGTTAGTAACGGCGCCAGGAAGGAGTGAGAGCTTCTTTGGGGCCGCGATTTCTTCGACAGTTCCCCATGCTTGGCATTCGCCGCATCGACCCACCCACTTGGTCGTGCTCCATCCACATTCGGTACAGCGGAATGGATCTTTTGCAGGGGTGCTCTTTGCCATAACGGAAAGGCTATCGGGTAGGTCTGACTAGTTCTTTTGATTGGCGAGCGTGGCCGGATGGATCGAGAGCAGTGGAAGTAAGTTCTTGCGCTCGGTCTTGGCTAGCGCTGCAATGGCTTCCATGCGGGCATCGCAATGTTGCTTCAGCACGGCATAGGCATCGGCACCGACAAGGGTTCGAAGTTCTACTTCATTGGAAATGTAGACCGGCTGGCGTCCGATGTGTGCTTCGGTATTGCTGGTGCAATACCAATTGAATTCGGCACCACCATCGCCCCAGGCAAGCCGCTCGTATTCGCCAATGACGGTGACAGAGATTTCGCGATCGCCAAGTTCTCGCTTTTCAAAACTTCGTCGAATCGGTAATTGCCAGCAAACGTCAGGCTTGGTTTCAACAAAATGGATATCTTCTTGTAGGGCAAGGTGATGGAGAACGCATCCAAAGGAACCGGTGAAGCCATCGGCCTGGAAACCTTTACGGTTTAGAAAAATGCAGGAATCTTCAATCTTGCGAGTCTTGCGATCGTTATCGAGCCCAACTTCAGAAATCCGCAGCTGGCCACTAACTTTCTTGGGCTGAGCCTGATCAAAGAATTGCCACATCTCGGGTGTGAGCCTTTTGGCAACTTCCAGAGTTCGCAGTTCGTCAGCTTCGTCAGAATAGTAAGCGCCATCCGAGCAGCAACCATCGTTGGGCTTATCTTCATCTACGCCGCAACAGCCAGCGCCATAAATACATGACCAATAGGAGGTCAGCCAGGTAAGGTCGATCTTGAAAAGCGCGTCGACATCATTTGGATCGGAAAATTCGACCCAGTCACGAGCGAAATTAGGATTTACTTCTGGCACAGTGCGAGAGCCTAGGGCTTGGTAGGTCAATTCGCATATTCTCACCGAACTCTGGGCTGACGCTGGAGGACTTTGGATAGGCTTTAGATATGTCTAATTCGATTGCGCAGATTGATTCTCTGAAAGTCGGCATCTTGGGTGTCGGTGTCATGGGTGAGGCGCTGCTCGCCGGTGTTATTACCGCCGGTGTACCTGCTAGCAATATTTCCTTTGTCGAAAAGCGGCCAGAGCGTTCAGCCGAGATCGTTGCCAAGTTTGGCGCCCAACCCCGCGAACTTGAGGATGTGGTTCGCGATTCTGATCTTCTCCTTTTAGTTGTAAAACCACAGGATCTAGGCGATTTAATCGATTCATTTAACGGTCACCTCAAGACATCCGCGCTTTTAGTCTCTTTCGCCGCCGGCAAGAGCACGAAATTTATTGAAGATCGAATCGATGGTGAGATCAGTGTTATCCGCGTAATGCCAAATACCCCGCTGCTAATCGGCAAAGGCATGTCGGTACTTTCAGCCGGGGCGCACGTGTCTGGTTCACAGATGGAATTGATCTCAATGCTTCTTGCTGCCAGCGGAGATGTGTGGAGCGTAGAAGAGAAATTACAGGATGCTGTTACGGCGATGAGTGGGTCAGGCCCGGCGTATTTCTTTGCATTTATTGAAGCCATGGTCGCATCCGGTCAGGCGCTAGGCCTTGATGAACAAACCTCAACTCGACTTGCCATTCAAACTATTGTCGGAGCAGCAGGAATGTTGCAAGAAAGCGGTAAAAGCGCGACAACGCTTCGCGAAAATGTAACTAGCCCCAATGGCACAACTGCAGCTGCTCTAAAAGTATTTAGCGAAGGTGGGTTGGCTCAACTTGTCCATCAAGCGATGACTGCAGCACGTGATCGATCGGTTGAATTGGGGTGAAATCGCCTCGGCTGATTTCACTTCTTGCGCTTGGTTCTGTCGTTCTGTATGTCGGCAATGCTGAGGCTGCTACGGCAGTAATTAAAGTATTACCAGCCAAGCCTTTGATCGTTGCAACTCTTACTGCAAGTGCCGATGATGAAATTTCAGCCGCAGTCAGCACATCTACATCGTTAGTTATCGCCGGCACAGTGACTGGAGCCTCGGGCGATTGGGTTATGACTCCAGCCCTAGGTGGAAGTGATGGATTTATTGCCAGCATTGGTTTTGCTGGAGTTCACAATTGGGATCTCAGATTGGGTGGTGCCACTGACGAGATTGCTTCGGCGGCGGTTCGGGATAAATCTGGAAACTATTGGGTTTTAGGATCGGCTGCAAAACCGACGACCCCAACCGAATCACCATCGCCCAGCCCTTCACCATCGCCAATTCTCAATCCCGATGGGGTTGCCGTCGATCCTCAGCCAGTTCCATCACTTCCCTTAGATCAGCTCATGGTCTGGAAGGTGAGTCGAACCGGAACCTTGCTCGCTACATATTCTTATAGCGCTCCTGGAACAATTCTTGCCCAAAGTATTTCTCTCAAAGGCGCTCTCTTCTCGGCTACGGGTGAAGTCGCTAGTGGTGGCCTCACCAAGAAATTCACCATTCTCTTCGATGGCGATGGAAATTTCAGTCAATTGATTTTGGCAAAACTTGATATCCAGCCGGCTCCTTCTTTCATTAACCTGCCGGCGGGTCTCAATCACTGGCGGCTCTCCACCTCCAGCGACCCGATTGTTGGCATCCCCAGTTGGAAGCCAAAGCGGGCTTTTTCGTTAGGAGTTTTGTATTCCAAGTCCGGCAAGATCCTAGGCGCCCGCTATTTCACGATAGCCCCCCGAATTACGCTCTGGCAGACGGGAATCGGTCTGATTTCACTGGGCGAGCAAGGCACTGGCTATGGAATGACTATTGTTAATCCTCTGGCGGGGTAATTAATGGCCGCTTATTTAGAAAATAAAGGAGCACTATGGGTTCAGTAATTAAAAAGCGTCGCAAGCGTATGGCCAAGAAGAAGCATAAGAAACTACTAAAGCGCACCCGAATTCAGCGTCGTAACGCTAAATAATTTTAAAGAGCGCCAACTTTCCGCCGGTACCAACTACCGCGTATCTGGCGCCCGCAACAGTTAGCCAAGCAGAGCGGATCGAATCCTTAAAGTTTCCATTGGAAACTAATTTAATGGTTCGGTCCGTTTTGTTCATGGCACACAATCTTCCAGCACAACCAAAGAGCACCTTTTGGGAATCTACCGAAAGCGGTCCACCTGGAGAACCAAACAATTCTGTTGTGTTTGTTGCATTGTCAGTTCCAGAGGCAATATCACGCCAACGAATTTGATCGGCATTGGGAAGGGAAAGCGCGGAGGCCGATAACCAACTCGCCAACATTGCTTTTCCATTTTGGGAGAGGGCGACGTCAAAACCAGCAACAGTAGTTGCTCCAGAAGAAGCGTCTAAGGTCGTGTATTGCCAATCCTCTGGATATGCCGTCGAACGTGTGGCCTCTCGAACCTCACCTTTGGTAGCGACGTGGTCTTGATTGATAGCAAGAACTGAGTCGTAAACCAAATAAACCTTTGTGCCTATTGCAAGCGCCTTCACGTGAAATCCAACATCTCCGGTTGTACGGCCATCGGTGGCACGATCGCCATCAATTACCTCGTAGCGCCATATAGCGCCATCGCGTACTGCGCCGAGCAAAATTCCTTGACTCTCGTCGCGGTAGAAAACTTGCAGTCCTGCCGGCGTGAAGACACAAGCATTGGTGACGCTGACATCGCTGGCCGTGCGTACACGGTCTGCTTCCTGGTAAGGCTGAATCTTTGCACCATTACCGTCGACAATATCGAAACGCCATTTTGTTCCGTCAAACGATGCGTAGCGCAGATCTTTAGTCGTGAGATCACCATAAAAGAGATTCAAGCTTTCGGTTTTACCAACCTTGTTGGTGCAGAGCGAGATGTTTCCAGAAACATCATCAGTCGTGCGTCCACCAGAACTGGAATTTCCGTCGATGATCTGTCGAACCCATGCCTTTCCATTCCAGGTGGCCATCTTGATATCACCACGTGCACCATCGCTGTAAACGACTATGGGCTTGGCTTGAAATGTTCCGGTTGCCAGATATTTTGCATCCGCCGCAATATCTACATAACTCTTGATCCAGGATGCCTGAGGAATAACGGCATTAGTAGTAACCGCGTCTGATATTCCGAGGTCATTCTTGGCAACGACCGAAAAGGTGTATGCCACACCATTATTGAGATGGGGGATAACTGCCGGGCTGGAAGTCACAATCGTTTCAGCGCCATTGACGTTAACTCGGATCGAGTATGAATTTACTTGGGCGGTTCGGGCATTGGTAGGCGGATCGAATGTAACGATCGCTGACTTGTCTCCGACAAGTGCCTTTACATTTCGCGCAACGGTTGGAATTCCAACGGGAACCCCGGCAGGTGGTTTCGTTCGCATGTCGGCAAGCATCGCCAGAAGTAGCGGACCTGGGTCGTGAAAAACTTCACCAGCGGCAAGGTTAGGTGTCATGACGGCGTTGGCGCCAGTTTGGGAAAAAGTCGCCTCATCTAGATGGCTGACCGAAGATCCCGGTTCAAAAGTGCGTGGTGTGTAAAGCGCAGGCTTGATGCCATTGTTTGCGGCAATTCCATTAAGGCCGGACCAAACCAATGTATTTGTCATTGCTTTGCCAAGTTCAACCGAAGGTGATGGAACATCCATCAAACGTCTGCCATCTGGAAGTTGGGTGTATGCGTCAAAAGGTGTGGGTTGATCTATGGTGCCAAAACCAAAGAACTGGTCGAAGTCATTATTAGATAGGAAGCCCAACCCATGACCCATTTCGTGAAGAATGATGGATTCGAGGTCGTACATGTTGGGTGGACAATTTCCATCGGTTCCCAAGTAAAGGGAATTTAACATTATGGAATTCACCTTGATAGAAATCTCGGGCGTGCGGGGATCTAGATCTTTTCCAGCCAGAGCATTTGCCATTGCCGATGGATACCAAAGATCTTTATCAGGAGCTCCATTAAAACCAGTAAAGAATTTTCCGGGGGTAGCCGAAGCCAAAATTCCGGCGCTGGCTTGTCTGACCCAACTTGCCGAAACTGAAATAGGTACTGACGATTGAAAATCAGATGCCCAAATATTTACCGCTGCCTGAATTGCAGGTTTAACGGCATCGGGCACGTTGGTGAAGTCCACGTTGAAGGTGCTGAGCGCATCGATGTGACCTGCAGATGGAGTTTTTGGTGCGGTCGTGAGTTGCGTTCCAGATCCTGCGATGGCATATTCATTTACCCAGCCCGCGGTAACTGATCGGACAGTGGCAGCTTGCGACTGTGTGGGGGAGTTTAAAAGCCCCAGGGCGAGCGCGGCGGTGACTAGGAAATATTTGGCTCGCACAGCGGACGACGCTAGCAGTCTGAGAGGATATGCGTATGCCTTCTACTCCAGCCAAAGCCAAACTTTCAGCAAGAGCACAGGAAAGTTACCTACGGGCAAAGCGCGAACGTCCCTCGATTGGCCTCTTCAACGAGAAGAAAGCAGAACCGACCTTGGATGAGGCACGCGAGGAGCTGGCACAGTCGATTTCGCGGCTCGCCCATAACCTCTTGGCGGATCGGTTCGGGCCACTGGTCGGAACCATCACCGAAACAACGATTACCGCCTCTCTCAAAGAATTCGAAGAGCACCTACGAAAAGCTAAGGGCGATGTGAATTTGGTCCTTACTGAGTTTTCAGAACGGATCTTCAAGAAATGATCGAAGTAACTGTTTATTCGAGGACCGGTTGCCATCTCTGTCATGTAGTGGTGGACCAACTTGAAGAAATTCGCAAAGAAAAAGCATTCGAACTTCAAGTCCTCTTGATTGATGGAGATGCAGAACTAGAAAGAAAATATGGTGAGCAGATTCCGGTCACATTAATCAATGGCCAACACCATGACTATTGGCGCATTGACCCAATTAGATTTAAAGCGGCGCTAGATCAACTCTGATTAAAGACATCATCTGCGTCGATGATTCGGTAGGCATAACCTTGTTCAGCCAAGAAGCGCTGACGGTTCTGCGCAAAATCTTGATCAACGGTGTCTCTGGCTACTAATGAATAAAATCGAGCACCTCGGCCATCTGCCTTAGGTCGGAGAATACGACCCAATCTTTGCGCTTCTTCTTGTCGCGAGCCGAAAGTTCCGGAAACCTGAATGGCAATGGTCGCTTCGGGAAGGTCAATGGAGAAGTTTGCAACTTTAGAAACGACAAGACACTTGATTTCGCCTTCGCGATAAAGATTGAATAGTCGTTCGCGCTCTTTAACGGGAGTGTCTCCTTTGATTACTGGAACTCCGAGTTCTTCACCAAGCGCGTCTAGCTGATCAAGGTATTGACCGATAATGAGAACTTGATCGTCTTTGTGTTGTTTGGCCAGCTCTAGCGCGACCTTACGTTTTGTCACCGTCGTGGCACAGAAACGATAGCGCTCTTCTGGTTCGGCAGTTGCGTAATTGAGTCGCTCGGCATCGGTAAGAGTGACTCGAACTTCGACGCAATCAGCGGGAGCAATGTAACCCTGGGCTTCAATTTCTTTCCAAGGAACGTCAAAACGTTTTGGACCGATGAGGGAGAAAACTTCGCCCTCCATTCCATCTTCTCGAACTAGCGTCGCAGTTAATCCCAAGCGACGTCTAGATTGAATATCGGCAGTAAAGCGAAAGATAGGCGCCGGCAATAAGTGAACCTCATCGTAAATAATGAGTCCCCAGTCGATGGCATCGAAAAGATCTAGATGGGAATACACGCCTTGTTTGCGCGTGGTCATGACTTGATAAGTAGCAATAGTGACTGGCCGGATCTCTTTCTTGGCTCCGGAGTACTCGCCAATTTCATCTTCATGCAATGTGGTTCGGCGAAGTAGTTCATCGCGCCACTGTCTGGCTGCAACTGTATTGGTAACCAAAATCAAGGTCGTAGCTTTGGCATGAGCCATTGCAGCAGCTCCAACGATGGTTTTACCGGCACCGCAAGGAAGAACGACTACTCCAGAGCCTCCGTGCCAGAATCCTTCAGCGGCAAGTTCTTGATACTTTCGAATCGACCAGCCCTCTTGTTTTAAGGCAATTTCGTGGTGTTCGCCATCAACGTATCCTGCAAAATCTTCGGCCGGCCACCCCAGTTTGAGCAGCGCCTGCTTGAGGAATCCACGTTGGCCGGGGTGAACGACGATGGTTTCTTCATCAAGTTGTAAGCCCAACATGGGCGCAACTTTCTTTCCGCGCGTAACTTCGCGAAGGACGGCTGGATCATTTGATACCAGCGTCAGGCCATGTACCGGATGAGCTTCCAGGCGAAGTCGGCCGTAACGGGACATGGTGTCGGCTACATCTACAAGAAGTGCATGTGGGACTGCATACCGAGAATATTTCAAAAGGGTGTCGATAACTTGCTCGGCATCGTGGCCCGCGGCTCGCGCATTCCACAGACCCAGCGGAGTCAGTCGATACGTGTGAATATGCTCGGGAGATTTTTCAAGTTCAGCAAAAGATGCAATTGCTCGACGACATTCATCGGAAAGTGGATGATCAATATCGAGAAGTAAAGTCTTATCGCTTTGGACAATCAGCGGGCCATCAGTCACGAATAAGTTCCTTAATAAATGCGTTGAGGAGTGTGATTCGATGCGGAATCGACGATACAAGAACATGCTCGTGTGGTGCATGGGCGCCGGCGCCAACGGCACCGAGACCATCAAGAACTTTGGCACCGGCAGCAGCAGCAAAGTTGCCGTCACTGGCTCCGCCAACAGCAGCATGACCAATAGGTTCCATACCGATGGCAGCAGCAACAAGTTCTAGCCGATTGTAAAGATCTATAGTGGAAGAGAGTTCGAGAGGTGGGCGATTGATTCCGCCAGCAATATTTATTGAGGCTTCAGGGTGCTGGGCGCTCAACGCATGGATTGCTTGATCTACTCGAACGAGTTCATCTCTAGAAAATGAGCGGATATCGACATCCAGTGTGGCCAAAGCCGGAACCGTATTATTGGTTGTACCCGATGACATTGTTGTGGGAACAACGGTGGTGCCCGTTTCAGGATTTTCCAGTTGCAGGACCTGAATAACAATCGCGGCAATTTCGGCAGTGGCGTTAATTCCTTTTTCTGGCTCAAGCCCAGCGTGAGCCGCCCTGCCGGTGACCGAGATCCGGTACATGGCAGTTCCTTTTCGCCCAGTCTTTACTTTTCCATCGACTGCAGCTTCCAGGACAAGAACTGCTTTGGAAGTGGCCGCCACTTTTTGAATTAATTCTTTAGAGGTTTGGCTGCCAAGTTCTTCATCTGTGGTGGCGATCAGGGCGACTTTGCGGGCAACCTCTGGAATATCAATGATGGCGTACAGGGCTTGCAAGAAGCCAACTTTCATATCAAATGTGCCAGGTCCCGATAACTCATCGCCGGTGATTTTCCAGGTTGGTTGAAAGGATCCGATGGGCCAGACCGTGTCTAAGTGGGCAAGCAAAACTACCTCTGGGTTTTCAGCGCCCCACCAAAATACCGGTCGACCTTTTTCTTGAAATATTTTTCCTGGGGCGCCTAACCGGAGTTCGGCGATTTGTGCGGCCAGTTCAACAACTGCAGAACAGGCGGCCAGATCGTCGCTGGGAGATTCGCACTCGACCAGAGATTTCAGATCAACTAAGAAGGTCACGGGCTAATTCTGCCTTACTTCAAGGTTTTCATGAGGGTCACTTCACGCGGGGCTTACGCCAGTAATCCGAGGGATACGGAAATGCTGTAGTTCACCAGTGGCATGATCGCGCGCCAGCAAGGTGCCAAGCGAGATCGAGATGGGATCGATCAGACGATTGGAAACCCCGCCATTCGTATCGGCGTAGCCAATAGTCAGACTGGCCTGCTCTTCGATGTATTGATTAAGTAAGTCCAACGTCTCGTTGGCAGTCGTACGCGGAATATCACGCGGTTTGTGAGCGCTGGCTTTTTCTCCGGCCCGAAGCGCGCGCACGGCTGATTGAATAATGATTTCGCTGGGACGGCCAATTTCGCTGATAATTCGCGGAGGGCGCGGTCGCGACTTGGCACGTCTGGTCGCTGGCTGCATAACCAATATTCCTGTGGCATTTTCTATTGCGGGTAAATATCCAGCTTCACGAAGCCCCATCAAGACATCATTCATTTCAAGTTCAGAGATGATCACTTGCGGAGCCAATTTACGCAGACGCAGTGGTTCGCATCGCTTGTCATGCATGATCTGTTGAATAACGCCTTCGTCTTCACAACGGAGATAGCAATTTGCGTGGCCAACCCGTAGACGTCCATGTCTCTTAGCTACATCGTTGATCAGGTACTCCAACGGCTGCGGCATCGGCGTCTTTGATGTCTTCTTAAGGAAGTCTTTTATCTGATCGCCAGTTTGACCATGATCAAGACCGCGTCTGATGGATCCTTCACTGAATCTATAAACAGTTGCGCCGCCACGACTTTCGATATCGGCAATCGTGCCAATCATGTTTGCGAGTTCCAAAGTGAGCGGGCCAGGTGCAATTGCGCTGTTGTCGGCCTGAATCAAAATGTGATCAATGGGTTTGGGCAGCGCATCTTCTACGCCGAGCTTATCGCTGCCTTCAAGTATGGCAACGGCAAAAGAAGAAATAGCGCCCTGCCCAGTTAAGCCCAACCATTCTGCTTCGCGAAGTGACCACTCGATAAATTCAGCGTTGTGTCGTTGTGGACTGAGCCATTGAGAGAGGTTGGTTATTGATGCCAGGCTGGCATCAATCTCGCGATGTGAATTAAGAATATTGAGAATTGTTTTGCGCGTGCTCGAGATGCCAGTTCTATCCAGCTCGGGCCCAAGCGGAGCAATATTTTTACTTTCTACTTTGCCAATTAATCCGCTGACGCGAGAAGTTTCTAGCCATAAGGAAACCAATCCCTGCCACCGATCTTCATGGCTTTTGGTTAACCAAAGATCGAAGGCATTAGTCGGAAGAATCTGATCGTCACTGTCGATAACAACCAAGCCGGCTAGGTAAAGAATCTCGGCTACAAATCCGGCGCAATTTTCATCGACTCCGAGATGCTCGGCCGAACGCTTTAAATCACGAACTCCAAGTCCGCCAGAGCGAAGTGCGACTGGAGGCTCATCAGACCAGTTGTGAGCGAGTTCTTCAACCCAACGGAGCAGCGTTGAAATATTGGCAATCGCGGCGCGGTCTACTTCTTTTTGCTTGCGAGTAGCGCCGGATATTTCTGGAGAGGTGTTAGAAATTTGAGCAAAGATCTTTCCGCCGCGAAGATGCATTCCAACTTCTCGAGGTAGGACAACGGTGTGGGAATCCACGGCTTGCAAGAAGTTATTTTCCAAAAGCCAACCAATTGCCGCGCCCGGTTTTTTGGTGGCGCCGATCTGTCCACGAGGTGGACCCCAAACCAAACGAGAAAGGACATCTAGGGATGCTTTAGGCGCTTTCTTCAAATCATCGAGATTAATAACTCTGATGGTGTGTGGCCCGAGCCCAGCAGGTTCATCGCCCAACATGGTTCGCATATTTCCGGGCAGCCGATATTTCTTTTCGCCATCTTTATAAAGAAGAGCCCGGGTCCACAAATCATTTATGGCAAAGGTTGCAGATTCATCAGTTATCGCAACAAGTTCTTTGACAGTAAAAGGTTCCGGCAGAGAAGAGGCAGCAATTAAGACATCATGTTGCCAGCGATTAAGCCCTTCGAGAGCACGCATCAAACTTGGAATCGAATTTGCTCGAGCTGCCAGAGCCGAAAGTTCTGTTGGAACCGGGCTCAGCAGATCAGGACGTGCGGAAAAGAGGTCAGCGATAGCCGCATCATCACGAGCGCGTAGCTCTTCGGCAAAGGAGATGGCAGACATAACTGGTCTACATTACAGAGGTAAGGTGAAGAGCGCCTCTTTCGCTATAAAACAAGCAACTTTCTAGCGCTTGCCTCGCCCGCGTGGTGAGAAGAGCGTTCCAATTGCGCCCAGCACTCCGATAGTTGGGCCTAATAATCTTGAGAGCGCGCGAGCACGTCTAAATTCATGAATCGGCCAGTTGTCCCTAATGGCGCGAATTTGTAAGAGCGCATCTGGATTAATAGCTCGCGGGTGCCCAACCGCAGTGAGCAGGGGAATGTCGTGATGGCTATCGGAATAAGCAAAGGATTGTGCCAGATCGATTCCGTGTGCTTCTGCAAGTGTCCGAATTGCGACGGCCTTCTCTTTGCCGTGCAGCAGGGCGCCAATCATCTTTCCGGTGTACTTGCCATCAATAATTTCAGCTTTGGTGCCGAGGGCACCGGTGAAGCCCAATCTCTTGGCGATCAGGTTGGCCATATCCATCGGCGTCGCGGTTACCAACCAAACCTCTTCGCCCTTGTCCAGATGCTCTTGGGCAATTTCAATAGTGCCTTGCCACAGCGCGGGGGAGACGAATTCGTCGTAAATCTCTAGCCCGATCGTTTCGATCTCTTTCACATCGTGGCCACCAATAAAGTCGCAGGCAGCGCTCTGAATCTTCGCAATTTCCTCTTTATTCTCTTTGCCCGTTAGGCGATAACGCAGATTGGCCAGCACAAAGGCCGAAATTTCGCGTTTAGTGAAGAACCCTCTTTGGTACATGCCCCGGCCCAGGAAGAAAAGGCTCGATCCACGGAGGATCGTGTTATCGACATCAAAGAAGGCGGCTCGCTTGGGGGTGAGTGCCATATCGCAACCCTAGCGAAGCGCTGGAGGAAGGGCTCCTTTATAGTTACCGCCATGAGCGCCACTATCCACTTTCTCCGCCATGGAGAGGTCGAAAACCCCGAGAAGATCCTCTACGGCCGCCAACCAGGCTGGCGCCTGTCGGATCGGGGCCAGGAAATGGCCAAAACTGTCGCCGAATGGTCGACTTCCCTGGATTTGGGTGCCATTTTGGCCTCCCCGTTGCAGCGGGCCCAGGAGACCGCAGCTCCCGTGGCTGCTGCCCATGGATTGCCCATCATTACCGAGGATCGCTTGATCGAGGCGACCAATATCTTTGAAGGCCAAAAGTTCGAATTTGGCAGTGGCGTCCTTCGCCATCCCCGCTCGTGGCGCCACCTGTACAACCCGTGGAAGCCTTCGTGGGGCGAGCCTTATGACGCGCAAATAAATCGCATGCTCGGTGCGCTCTTTGCAGCTCGTGATGCCGCCGGCGGCAAAGACGCCCTTTGCGTTTCTCATCAATTGCCGATTTGGATTTTGCGCTCGCAAGTCGAAGGTCGAAGCATGTTGCACGATCCCAGGAAGCGCGAGTGCACTTTGGCCTCAGTTACCAGTTTTGTATTGGATGATGACGGCATGGTCAGCGATTTCTATTACACGGAACCTGCAAAGCATTTGTTGCCCACCAAATGAAGAAATTGATAGCTCCGCTCATTGGAGTTCTACTTCTAGCAGGATGTGGTGGCGGAATCTCCTCGCCCAACCAAAATAAATTTATATCGGGATCGGGTGCAGCGGTTTATATCAAAGCATCTGATCGCAAGATCGCGCCGAACATCGTCGGGACAACAATCACCGGCGCAACTTTTTCTTCACCAAAGAATCAAGTCATTGTTCTTAACGTGTGGGCTTCGTGGTGCTCGCCTTGTAGAGCGGAGGCACCAACCCTTGAAGCTCTTTCTCAAAAATTTCCCAAAGTGCAATTTGTTGGGGTTTTGACTCGTGACAACGTCACGGCAGCACGGTCCTTCATTGAACGATTCAAGTTGACATACCCGACAATCACAGATGATTCAGTACTTGCATCATTTCGTGGCTCGCTTCCACCAAATGCTATTCCGACCACACTCGTAATTGATTCTTCTGGATATGTTGCAGCGCGAATTAGCGGTGCGGTGACTGTGGGATTGTTGACTGACTTAATTAATAAAGTTTCCGGTGATCCACGACATGCATGATTTCTTAGTTAATCAAATTTTTGATGGCAACGTACTCGCAGCGATTCTGGTTGCGGCACTTGCTGGATTGATCTCCTTTTTTTCACCTTGTGTTATCCCCTTAGTTCCGGGTTATCTTTCTTATGCCGCAGGCATGACTGAAACCAGAACACGTGGTCGAGTAGCGCTAGGTTCAATACTTTTTGTTTTCGGATTCTCTGTTTTGTTCGTCTCTTACGGCGCTCTCTTTGGCGGTCTGGGTTCAACCATCTCCAATCACTCGACCTGGATTTCGGTCATTCTTGGCCTATTAACTATTGGTATGGGTATCGTTTTTCTCTTTAACCAGCGCTTTTATCGCTCTTTTAAACCCACCTGGAAGATAAAGGCTGGTTTGGTCGGCGCCCCAATTTTAGGCTTCCTCTTTGGCATCGGCTGGACCCCTTGCATCGGGCCAACACTTGGCGCCGTTCAGGCACTTTCATTTGAAAGTTCCAGCGCAGTTCGCGGTGCCATCCTCAGCGTCGCCTATTGCCTGGGTTTGGGTATCCCCTTTGTCTTAGTTGGAATCTTCTTTGATCAATCCCAAAAACTTCGTCGTGCTATTTCCAAACACGGGAATCTGCTTACTAGATTCGGCGGCATCTTCCTTATCATTATCGGTATCTTGCAAGTGACTGGAATGTGGAATCATGTAATGAATTCGGTACGCGATGTCATCTCTGGCTTTATCCCGGTGATTTAAATGATAGATGTTTCCCTACCCGAGTTAAGTTCAGTCGGCGCATTGCGTTGGATCTGGCGCCAACTGACCAGCATGCGCGTCGCCCTCATCTTGCTTTTACTTCTTGGTGTCGCGGCAATTCCAGGATCCATCTTCCCGCAACGAACACAAAACCCGATGAAGGTGCAAGAGTTCTTTACTCAAAATCCCGGCTTAGCAAAGTGGATGGATGCCATCAAACTTTTTGATGTTTACAGTTCTCCATGGTTTAGCGCCATTTATCTCTTGCTCTTCATCTCACTTGTCGGATGTGTGCTACCTCGGACTTTTTCTCATATCAAAGCGGTCGGTGCGAAACCGCCGCTGACTCCAAAGTTCCTAGATCGCATGGAGTTTTATACGTCGGTCAAAGGAAATCCTGCAGCTGCATTGGACAAATCCGAGAAGTGGTTGAAGAAAAATCACTTTCGAATTCGCCGCGAAGCGAATTCCATCTCGGCCGAGAAGGGCTATCTACGCGAAACCGGGAATCTCCTTTTCCATCTCTCTTTGCTATTGATTCTGGTTGCCGTTGGAGTTGGTTCTCTCTTTGGTTCAAAAGGTGAAGCAATCCTCAACGTCGGAGAAAGATTTATTAACACGCCAACTTCCTATGACACGCTTTCCTTTGGAAAATTTCAATCCGAAGGCTCGCTCATTCCGTTTTCACTTAAAGTCACAGATTTTGTTGCAACCTACGATCCTGCGACCAATGCCCCCACCGATTACAAGCTAACGGTCAGCGCTTCAAACCCCATTGGTTCCAAAGAAGAGACCAAGATCATTAAGGTCAATTCACCTCTCACTTATGCCAGTACCAAGATTTACCTTCAGGCCAATGGCTATTCGCCCGTGGTGGCAATTCACGACAAGAGCGGAAAATTGGTATTTGAAGGCCCGGTTGCCTTCTTGCCACAGGATGCCAACCTGACATCGCTTGGAGCGATCAAGGTTCCAGATATGTCCCCTCAAATTGGCTTCGTGGCCACCTTTGTCCCAACTGCTGCACGAGATTCCAAGCGCGGAGCTTTTTCGGCATATCCCGAGGCTCTTGATCCCAGATTGCTGGTCTCAGTTTGGGCGGGCAACCTCGGCTTAGATACCGGAGTTCCACAATCGGTTTATCGGATAGATACCTCCAAGATGACTCGTATCGGGTTGAAATCTTTGGGGTTAAATCAGACCTATAACTTCGGCGAGGGCACGATCACCTTTGAAGGCGTGAAATCCTGGGTCAACCTGCAAATTGTTGATGATCCTGGAAAAATGTACGCATTGCTGGGCGCGATATTGGCAGTCCTTGGGCTGCTCATCTCGCTCTTCACTCGTCAACGCAGAATTTGGATCAAGATTGGCGATACCGTCGAAATTGCCGGTCTAGCAAAGAACGGTATGACCGGTTTGAAAGAAGAGATCGACCAACTTGCTAAAGAATTGAAGGGTTAATTTTGTCTTCCAGAAGTTACGCGTATCTATCGAACTACTCCATTTATTCTGCGATGGTTTTGGTAACGATTGCCTTCTTTGCATATGCCACCGAAGTTGCCTTCTCGATGAAGAACAATGACGAAAACGATAAAACTGATTTTGATTTCACGCGCACGACAAAGAGCGGTCGCATCGGATCGATCATGATGCTCTTGGCCCTCTTCTTCCTTTTTGGCGGAGTGCTCTTCCGGGCTCTTTCTGCCCACCGCGTGCCATGGGGCAATATGTACGAGTTCTCCATAACCGGGGCCTTTGCTGTTACTGGTGCCTACATCTTCGGAGTAATTCGGTATCGCCTCCGTTGGTTGGGTCTTCCCATCTCATTCGCAGTCCTTCTTACTTTAGGAACTGCGGTTACCGTTTTGTATCGACCAAGTGCGCCACTTGTACCTGCGCTGAAATCCACATGGTTGGCTATCCACGTTTCTGCCGCAATAATTTCTGGTGGTGTCTTCCTGTTGGCTAACGCAGTAGCCGCCACATATTTGATTTTGGATAACATCGAAAAGAAAGGCCCGCGCCCTACTTGGGCACTTCGCCTACCAACTTTGGAAGCGCTGGATCAGCTCTCATATCGCCTTGTTGCCTTCGTATTTCCACTCTGGACCTTCGCCGTTATCGCCGGTGCCATCTGGGCCGAATCGGCATGGGGTCGTTACTGGGGCTGGGATCCCAAAGAAACTTGGGCATTCATTACCTGGGTGGCATATGCGGCCTACTTACATGCCCGCGTAACCATTGGATGGCGCGGACGTCGCGCAGCTTGGCTATGTCTCTTCGCTGGTTCAACATTCTTGTTTAACTACGTCTACGTCAATATTTGGGGAACTGGTCGACATACGTATTCAGGGTTGTAGGCGCAAAAGTTTCGCCTGCAATTGCTGATGACTGGTACTGCTCGGCGTTTGAAGGTAAGTTTCACCGTCACAGCATCAGAGCGGAGTTTACCTAGTGAGTATGGATCCGGTTGAGACAAATCCCGAAAGTTACAAAGTCGTCTTTGAAAATGATCAAGTCAGAGTATTGGAATATTTAGATCGTCCCGGACATATGACTAAGCCACATGAGCATCCAGATAGTGTGATGTACACCTTAAGTACCTTTGCGAGGCGACTCCATGCAAATGGCGACACCCGAGATGTTGAAATCTTGGCAGGAACGACGGGTTGGTTACCCGCCCAAGTGCACGCCGGTGAAAACATTGGGCAGACAGATACGCATGTTATTTTTGTGGAATTAAAAAGCAGTTCAAAGCCAACGGAAAAGCTTGGACCTCAAATATAAGAAATTTTGTAGATAAGCGAACGTCTCAGAAAAGGGTAATTTATTTGCCAAACACTTCCGTTCGAGTGACGATCAACTTTGAATATGTGGTGTTGCTTAGTATTTCTATTCGTAAGTAAGAGGTAAAAAGCTCTCAAGAATTCTTGAGAGCTTTATCCTTTTAGTTCTATCAAAAAGAAATAATGCTATAAATTCTTCAAAAAATCCGGATCATCATCTGGTGGCAGCACACGGCCGGGCTTGCGAAAGCCAGGACCGGCAACCTTCTTGGGGCGGCCTGCAATAAACCAGCCGATGGCGCCAAGAAGTTCAAAGAGAATGACGATAATCAACCACGCCCACTTGGGCAGATTGCGTACCTGCTCTTGCGGAGTGCTGGCGACATCAAAGAGCGCATAAAGAGTGATGGCGAGTGGGATGACGTAGAGAAGGATGCGCATGGGCTCTAGTTTAGCCTCTTAGATGAAGAGCGCGACTGCCAAGGTTGTGGAAAGCAATAATTGCAGACGGGCAGTGTTACCCAGCAGCGGAATGAGCGCCTTCCCTTCGGCGCCAGCGAGAATTCGCTGTGAAATTTGAATGGTTACGGGTATCAGGAAAATGCTGATCAATACCCAAGGCGAGATGACGACTGCCAACAAAACGGTCAGATGGGCAATGACCAGCAGGCTGATAAAGAAGTAGCGGGCTTTGGCTTCTCCCAGACGAACTGCAAGCGTTAACTTTCCAACGAGAGCGTCCTTGGGCAGGTCACGCAAATTATTGATGGCCAGCAGAGCGCAGGAAAGCGCACCAACAGGAATGGCAACTAAGAAACTTTCCCACGTGAGCTCTTGGGATTGTGCGAAATAACTTCCCATAGTGGCGACCAAGCCGAAGAAGACGAATACAGATATTTCGCCAAAGCCTTGATAGCCATAAGGCTTACTTCCGCCGGTATAGGTCCAAGCTGCCAAAATAGCGATCGCACCTACGGCGATTAACCAGAGCGAAGTTCGTAGCGCCAGAGCTACACCCAACACTGCTGCCAAAGTAAAAGTTAGATAAGCGGCCTTCTTTACAGAAGCAGCCGTTGCTAATCCGCTGGCAACAAGACGAACCGGACCGACTCGAACTTCATCGGTTCCGCGTACACCGTCGGAATAATCGTTGGCGAAGTTAACGGCGATCTGCAGCAACAAACTCACTGAAAGTGCGAGGAGCGCGTTTATCCAATTGATGGAGTGACCATGTGAATGGTGCAGGGAAGTACCGACGAGCACGGGCGCGATTGCAGCGGGCAGGGTTCGGGGCCTAGCCCCTTGAAGCCACTTCTTCATTAATTGCGCTCCGCATCTTTCTTCGACAAAACTAACTCGACAAGTCTAATTCGATCTGGCTTTCCAATTCCCTTTACCGGCAGTTCAGCGATGTGATGAAATTCTTTGGGAATTGCATAGTTACCGAAAACGCTGGCGAGATGATCTCCGACCTCTTTTTTATTAATAGCTTCATCTGAAGCTAGGCAGAGGATTTCACCCCATTCCAGATCCTCTAACGAGAAGGCCATAAATTTTTGTTGTGGAAATGATTTGAGCAACTCGGTTTCGATGGCGCTCAAAGAGATCTTGATTCCGCCGGAAATAATCTGGTCATCGTTGCGTCCAAGAACCCGGACTTTGCCATTTTCGATTACTCCAAGGTCGCTGGTTGTAAACCAACCATCGTTGGTTACTTGGCTCCACAAGTCGTGCTGATTCAAATAGTCACTAGCCAGCATTGGGCCGGAGATCTCTATCGCTCCAGTTGCATTAGTTCGTACTTCGACGCCTGGGAGAGGCTGACCATCGTAAATACAACCACCGGATGTTTCAGTCATTCCGTAGGTAGTAACAACAGGAATGCCTTGCGCTTTTGCTTCTGAAACTAATTCATCACTTGCTGCAGCTCCGCCAACGAGAACTCCTTGAGCGCTTTGCAGGTGCTTCAAAAGTTTCTCATCGCCGCGAAGTGCCCGGTGCAATTGAGTAGGGACGATCGCAACAAAATCAGCATTGATGTATTCGTCGCGATTTCGGTTGTCGATCGGGGTGGTTCCAAGTTCGATCGATCGGATCAGAACATTGATTCCAGCAATATGCGTTGTGGGAAGAAGTAGCGACCAACGCTGGCCACTCTTTGCGCCTAGGTACTTGTGAGCAGCTTTGGCAGATGCAACAAGAGCTTTAGTGGAGAGGGCGACCTCTTTGGCAACGCCGGTTGTTCCGGAAGTGGTCAGCACTAGGGCGGTGGCGAGATCAACATATTCACGGCCAACCGGTCCAAAGGCGAGGGCCGGTCCAGAATCCCGAATTGCGTGGAAAAGGGCTTCGCTCTTCTGCGGGATGGTCCACTCATCGAGGGTGTGGAGTAAAGGTCGTTGTGACGAAATATCCATGGTCACCGTAGGCTATCCATATCTTTTTCAAGGGGGAAATGTGAGCAAGCCGTTTAAGCGTGAACCAGGTGCACGGACGATTCCTGACTGGCAAGTTGGCGAGGGCAGCGAATCTTTTAGCGACATTACATATTTGGTTGCTGAGGGCATGGCGAAGATAACAATTAACCGCCCCGAGGTTCATAACGCTTTTAGACCTCAAACACTCTTTGAATTACAAGAAGCCTTTTCCTTGGCACGTGATGACGAGCACGTCGGCGTCGTTATTTTTACCGGAGCAGGTACAGAAGCATTCTGCTCGGGTGGAGACATAAATGTCCGTGGCGATGATGGTTACTTAGGTTCCGATGCACTGGCTAAGAAAGGGATCGGGCGTTTAAATGTTCTCGATCTACAAATTCAAATTCGTCGTCTGCCAAAGCCAGTTGTTGCAATGGTTGCTGGTTGGGCAGTTGGTGGCGGACATGTTCTGCACGTTGTCTGCGACATCACTATTGCTGCCGATAACGCAAAGTTTGGACAGACCGGACCGATGGTCGGATCTTTCGATGGTGGATATGGCGCGGGATTATTAGCTGCTCACATCGGCCAGAAAAAGGCGCGCGAAATTTGGTTCTTGTGCCGTCAATACGATGCGCAAGAAGCACTTGATATGGGGTTGGTAAATATTGTTGTTCCCGTTGCCGAACTAGAAGCGGAAACCGTTTCATGGTCTCGTGAAATGTTGCGCCACTCACCTATGGCACTTCGTCTCCTAAAGGCCGGTCTTAACGCTGCTGATGATGGTCTGGCCGGTGTGCAACAACTTGCCGGAGATGCAACCTTGCTCTTCTATTTATCAGAAGAAGGACAAGAAGGTCGCGATGCTTATAAAGAGAAGCGTTTGCCAAACTTCGACAAATTTCCAAAGCGTCCTTAAATCTCAATGAGTTCGGCGGCCCAATTTCAAGAAGTCTTTAATGACTTCGTCGTAGTTGCTATTCCGACTCGAACAAATTTCCGCGGAATCAATGTTCGGGAAGCGGCGCTATTTCGCGGACCAGCTGGCTGGAGCGAATTTTCGCCATTTCTAGAATATGAGAACGATGAAGCCCGAACCTGGCTAAAAGCCGCGGTTGAAGGGGCGTTCCAAGAGTGGCCTATTTTGTTACGTAGCGAAGTCAAAATTAATGCCACACTGCCAAGAGTTTCTGCAGAGCAAGTACCTGAAATTTTGGCGCGCTTTCCTGGATGCACGACAATAAAAATAAAGATTGATGATTTTGAAAACGATCATTATTTAGTTGAAGCGGCGCTAGAGGAAGTCCCTGATGCCAAGATCCGCCTTGATGTAAATGGGGGCTGGACGCTGCAAGAAGCGCTATTAAATTTGCATGACTATCACCTGCGTTTTGGAAAAGTTTTTGAATATGTAGAGCAGCCCTGTTTGGCTCTGGAAGATCTTCGCGCTTTAAAGGCAGAGATTCCGATCAAAATCGCGGTCGATGAATCGATTAGAAAGAATCTTGGTTCCGATCTATCGGCTCTTGCCGAAGTTGCAGACGTTGCCATTGTGAAGTGGGCACCTTCCGGGGGGATAACCGCCGCGCGC
>SESB01000718.1_pt1 | contig 23599 bp, 23 predicted proteins | sample 3171441 | NCBI WGS metagenome assembly SESB01 (sample SAMN06051867, study PRJNA518727) | freshwater metagenome | biome: subpolar coniferous forest; feature: holomictic lake; material: water; isolation source: holomictic Lake 227, 6 m depth | place: Canada: near Kenora, Ontario | collected... | reverse complement strand
TAGCAGTCCAAGCCAATGAAGAAACCTGAGCAACCCATGAGCGTACACCTGCGGTTGTCGATGAGAGAATGTAGCCGTTTGAGGCGGGGTTGCCTAGTGCGACTTCTGCGCCGACATTGGCAGCCGTCAGCGCATCACTGCCCCCGGTCGCGTGGCTGGCCTTGTGCGCCGTGGGCGTGCGAGCGTCTGTGAGCCGTGCATCGGTACTGGCGACGATGCCGCCGTGTGCGGTGGTCGTCATGCCCGTGTGTGCGGCCAGCGCCGACGCCGCCGTGCTGCCCGTGAGATCGGCTACCCGCTGCGCCTCGTCACTCAGCGTACTCGACGCCGCCTGAACCTGCGCATCGCTCTTCTTCGTGATCAGATCCGAGAGCCGACGGAGGCTGGAGTCCAGGTTGCTCATGGCGTCACCTCGCTGTTGGCGATTGCCAAGGCGTTCAGGGCATTCGGGTCAACGCCCACTGGCCCTGCGATCTCGGCCCACGTATCGCCCCCATCGGTCGAGACGACGTAGGTTGTCGTGGTGTTGATACGACCGGCGATGATCTGGCCGCGTGCGACGAGTCGCCTCACGCTGCCGCTGGCCGTGTACACCCACATGGTCGTCGGCGTCCCGAACACATCCAGAACTTCGTAAATGCTTGTGCCACTTGCGACAAAGAGCCGGAGATCATCGGTAAGCGCAGGCTGTTCGTTGTTGTAGGAGAGCGTGATCCACGTCGCGACAGGGCGTATGCTCCTGTAATCGCTCGATGCGTACAACCTGCCACCGACGACGATAACAAGCTGACGGCTCTGCGGATAGATGATCATGGACTGCTCACCGGGGAGAACGCCATTCCCATAGCCTTCGAGGTCTCCGTTTGGCGGATCATACGCCGATTCCGTGCGCGTCCCCACCGCGCCGGGTGTCGTCCATGCCAGCCAGCGCCACCCCTGACCGTCGATAACCGAGATGAAAACAGTGTCGTTATCCTGGCCTGACACGGCATACATGCACCATGTACCCCAAAACCAACTACTTGGATCGGAGATCAGCGCCGTCTCACCACTGGTTATGTTTCCCGACACGAGCCGAGTACGCGGAGGTGCTACCGCCTCGGAGACAACCATTGACCATGTGTTTGGCGTGGTGCGTGAGAACGCCAGCGATGTGATCCGCTTGCGCGGCCCCCCGGCGTCCGTTACCGGGACGGCGTGCCATGTCGCACCCGCGTCGTCTGTTGCCCAAAACGAACTCGTGACCCCCGCACCGGTGATATTATCGCCGACGAGGTATCCGTCAACCGTGTCCATTTCCCAGGAGTTCCACCACCCCCCACGTGGCGCTTCCACACCGACCATGATCCACCGATCCGTATTCCACGGATCGACGGCGAGATGACACCACAACCACCCGCTCGGCAATCCACTATTGAGTAGCGTCCAGGTGCGCGTCGTCACGTCGAAACGCCAGACGCCGCCCGGTGATGCGCCCCAGGTCGAGAGGAGAATGGGCGCTCCCACGGGCGGCGTGGCGAGTGGCCCGTAGCCTACCTGAGAAGCCGATAGCAGATCAATCGGGTAGGTGTGCGCCTGGTTGAGCAACTTGATCGGGCCACGATCCGTGCTACTCAGGAGGAGGGAGGCGACAAACCACGATCCGTTCCACAGCAGTTTGTAGATGTTCCCGCCGCCGCCGCTGGCCCCAAACACCAGTGCGTCCAGGGTGCCGTCGCGCACGAGGTCGGTGATCGCGCCCGCTCCCGCAATGTAGCCCGGTTCTGTTATCAGGGGAGTGACGCTGAGTAGCCCCCCGGTGGGCCGGTCGGCCTCGGTGATGGGCGTCCAGTCTACGGCGTAGCCCTCCTCGAAGTGGAGGCTGTCTGCCTCGCTGGTCACGCCATCGAACGCGACGGCGTGGCCCCACGGGGCGTAGGCTCCCATTTTGGCAAAGGAGTCGGTCGGCCCTACGGTCAGCGCCGTCCATGTCGTGCCGTTGTAGGTGATGTACTGTGTGGTGCCTGCGCAGACTCGGATCTCGTTCGGGTTGCTTGGGCTGTTCTGTACATCAACCACCGCTGCCCCGAAGTCGTGCAGGGTGGCCCATGTCACACCCGAGTCGTTCGATACGCTCAACAGGGTGCCATTCCCGGCGAGGACGTTGCTGATCGTCGTCTCGTTCACCCACAGGCACCCAATGGAGCCGCCCGCCAGGGTCACGCACAGGGTTGGCGTTGTCGCGAGGAGGTCGGCGCTGGTGTAGATTGCGCCACTATCCCACCCGGCGTACATCGGCCCCGTCTCGTTGATGGGCGGCACGGCGGTGCAGACCGCGCCATCGACTGTAAAGTAGCGCCAGCCTGTTTTACTCAGTACGCCCCACCCCGACTCGCCTGCCTGGGTGACGATACGGGTAAAGGTTTGCGTATCGAGGGCCAGCGGGGTCTTGGTCAGGGATGCGCTCTCGCCACTCTCACTTCCCACGGTGAGCTTTACCGTTGCGTCGGTCAGGCTCTCGAAGAAGAACAACGGACTCCCGATAGCCGCAAAGTCAGCGTTGTTTTTGGCAATGGCGTCTGCGGTCGGCGGCGGGTCGGTCGTGCGTGAAAGCCACGTCCAGGTGAGTTGTGGGTTCGGAACGATTCCGGTGTAGGACACCGCAGGAACAACGCCCGTGCCTACCGCCGTCCATGCAAGAGACGTAATTCGGTAGCCGTTCGGATCTTTGCTGGCGTTGCGGCACTGCACAAAGAACTGGCTGGCGGGCGCACCCGCAACGACGATCTGCTGGTTCTCCACGGTCATCGAGAAGTCCACACGGGGCGGGACGATGCTGGTGGCGTAGCCGTCCACGAGGGACGCGCCAAGGGCAATCTGCACGCGCATACTCGCCTCAGCGGTGGTGGACACTTCCACGACAAACGCCTGCGCATTCGTGGGTAGTCCGATGTTCGAGTCGCGAAAGAAGATCGAGTCGCCGGGAGAGAGTATGGGGTTAAGGGGAGCCTCGAACCAGACATTGACCCGCGCCCTGGCCCGCCGCCCGAGTTCACGCGTCGCAATGGTCTGCGCCAGGGTGTCCGTCTGGAGCCAGCGGTACTGCTTCGAATCGGCCTTACCCCGCACGCCCGTGGCGGTATAGGTGCCGTCCGGCACATTCCCATCCGGTCGCTTCGGCCCATATGCCCGAAACGAGGCGGTGGCGGTTTCGTTGCCCTCTAAACTAACCCCACTGTTGAAGATGCCGAACTCGCCCGCGCCCAGGTCGGCTCCGTTGGCGTAGAGGATCGCCGAGGTGGACGCGGGGATACCGGGGTTGTCTACCACGCGGATTTTGCCCGACGCCGTGGTGTAGAACGCCGTGCCCCCGTAGTCCATCATCTCGCCCAGTACCTGCCCGATGGCCTCACCCTTCTTCACCGTCACACTGTAGTTTGGCGCAAGGACGTAGCCGCTGCCAGGGTCAAAGATGTGGTCAATCATGGTCGCATCGAGTCCCGCCGCCGTCAGGATGTCCGTCACCGCTGCGACAAAGCTCCGATTGCTCCAGGTGATGTCGGCAGGCACCCCGTAATCCAGGGTGATCAGATCGATCAGATTAATCGTGCGTGTGTACGAGTCGCTGGTCGCGCTGCGCTGCGCCGTCTTGCCCGTAAAGAACGTCTCCGTTTTTCCGTTCATCACGATTTCAACGATTGCGGAGAGGTCTAAGGTGGACGGGGGGAGGGTCTGGAGTTCGACATTGCAGGTAGATCGGGGGCGAAGCGACGAGAGCGAGCGCGTGGGCAGCCCGCCCACGACGGTGTAGGGCGTTCCGTCGATCCAGACGCGGGCCGTCCAGTCTTTATAGAGCGTGTTTCGTAGATCGTCGTAGGTAATCACCCGCGTGTCCTCGTGAATGTGGCGGTGCCCGTGTAGTCCGTTGCTCCCACAAACTGCACGATGTCGATCTCGATCACCGCAGGCCAGTTCGTCGTGCCGTCGCTGAGCGTTCCCGCAGAGCCGTTGAGCGCACGCAGCGCGAGGGCGGTGGTCTGGTCCGCAATGTAGATCGGGCCGCTGACCGTCGCAGACTCGTAGCCCACCCGTGCGATGTCGGTAGATTTCAGCCCCAGTAGGGGTTTCTTGACAAGGCGCGGCATCTGCTTCCAGGCCATCACCATCGGCGCGCCGCCCTGGTCGATGCGCCCCCACTCGAATGACATACTGTTGAATGTCCAACTCATGCCGATTGCACCAATCTATCGACGCTCGCGCTAACCGCCTGCTCAATCGCCCGGTAGATCTGCTCCAGGCGTGCGTCGGTGTCCACCACAGGATTGTTCAGGGTGATGTGGATCGTGGGGGCCTGGGCGGGCGCAGATGCGCCCAGACGCCCCAGCCCTGTGAGACGGCGGGTATCGCCCGCCATCGCCGCATCCAGCCCGGCGAGCGGGCTGTTCACCGCGAGGGCGAGGGGCGACCGCGCCATCCGTGCGGTGCGGTCAGCGGGCGTGACCGCACTCCCGCGCGGAAGGTTCACCAGCTCTGGCCCGTGCTCGCCCACCAGCGCCAGCCCGCCGGGGTGGTTCGTCGTGCCACTGGCATAGACCGGCACATCGGCCCCGGTGAGGTCGGGGGCTGGAGCGGTTGCGGCCTCGCTGCCAATGCCGAGCGGCCCCTTGGCCCAGTCCGGGATCATATCGGTCAGCTTCGTGACGAACCACCCCGAGAATGTACTCCACCCGTCGCTGACGCCCTTTTTCAGCCCCGCAATCAGGGACGCGCCAAGGGAGCCATCGGCAAATGCGTTGTTCCACGCAGTTTTTAGCTCTGTCCAAAGACCAGTAAACATCTTCCCGAGTGCGCCCAGCAGTGCAGGCAACGCCTGTTTCTCAACCCACACCGTAAATTGCGCTGTCCACTCAACCAGCCCTTTAAGGATGCCGGGGGCTGCGGTGACAATCCACAGCAGGATACCGGCAATGATAGTACCGAGCGCAGCCATTAGCTTCGGTAGCATCTCGCCGCACCAGTTCACAAACGACACTGACCACTCGCCTAGCTTCTCCGCAATGATTGGCACCTGTTGGAGAATCCAGGTAGAGATTCCCACGATGATCGCAAGCAGTCCCAGGACGAGCTTGGGCAGCATCGGCACGATCCAGTCAAGGAATGCGGCGGCGATCTGTGCGATCTTCTCTACGATGCCGGGGAGAGCCGCGCCGATGGCGGTCAGCACGGTCGTGAGGAGATTGCCAATGCTCATCAGCATCGGCGGGATCATCGGGCCGATCCAGGCAACAAAGGCGAAGGCGATCCCGGCCACGGCCTCGATGATCTTGGGCAGGTACGTGCCAATCAGCCCAATCACCGTGGTGAGCAGTCCGCCCAGGAAGTCCATCAGCACCCCGAAGATCATCGGCAGCCCGGTCTGGAATGAGGTGGCCACCGTGCCGAGCAGTGGGCCAAGTTCGCGAAAGCCCTGCTGGAGTAGGGAAAACGCCCCTGACCAGTTCCCCTGGAGCAACTGGCCCAGGACGAGCTGAAAGATGGTCGCCAACCCGCTCAACAGGGGCATCACCGGGCCGAGGGTCTTCTCGACAATCTGGCGGATACCGCCAAAGTTGGTCGCCCACGCCCCGGCGAACAGGCCAATCAGGGTAATGGCAATGCCCAGCGGAGAGAACAGCCCCAGGACGGTCTTGCCCAGGTTCAGGAGCGTGGGGCCAAGTTTCGTGACGAGGCTGAGGAGCGTGGGGCCAATCCTGGTGACGATTGTTCCGAGTGACGGGATACGTTGGATCAGGAGGGCCAGGGTGATGCCAACATTGGCAAAGATGCCGCCTAGTCCGGCAGCGATGCTGCCTAGTCCGGTGAACAGCAGACCGCCTATCATATGTAAGCCCAAGAACCCCTGCCCGACGAGTTCGATGATAGGGGCAAGCAAGGCCATGCCCCCGTGCAGCAGGTTCATCGGATTCAGTAGCGTCAGGAACGCCGCGCCCAGCCCACCCAGCGAGGGCGTCAGCCAGCCCAGCACCGCGCCGAATGGGGCAAAGACTGTGCTGAGCACCGCGCCCACCGGAGCCAGCGCGGCCACCACCGGCCCGGCGATGCCCGACAGCCCCGCGAACATCCCGCCCAGGGCCGGAGCCAACGACACCCCGGTGAAGATGCCCGTGATAGCCCCCAGGATGAGCGGGAGCTTCGTGCGCAGTCCCTCGGGAAGGTGCTTCGTCAGCCCCTCGACAAGCCCGCCCGCCAGCTTCTTACCCGACGCGATCAGGTCAGGAAGACCCGCCGCGAGATGCGTCCACAGCGTTGTGTAGAACGCCGTGATCGCTGCGCCAATGTGTCCCCCGTCACGGAACACCGCCAGTCCGTTCGTCCACGCTGCCTGGATCGTGGTAACGATCCCCCGAAGCACCGACAGCGCCGCCGTTCCTGCTGCGAGAAGCTGCGGCCCCAGGGAAACCGCAAGGTTTCCCATCCAGTTCGCTGCCTGGAGCGCATAGAACGCAAGGTCGCTCAGTTCGGCAATCAGGACGGGAAACACCACCGTCGTTCCGAAGGTACGCAACTGCGTGGCAAAGCCGCCGAACAGTGCGACGATGGACTGAATGCGTGCGGGAATAGTATCCGTGAAGGCCAGCACCTGCTGCACGAGCGGGGAGAAAAAGGCCGGGAACTGGCCGATCAGGATCAAAAAGTTCGAGACAAGCTGGCGCAGCCCGCCCTCCTTCACCCCGCTCGTCAGCACGGCCCACCCGCGCTGGACTTCTTTGAGTCCATCGGTGATCGGCTTCACCCACGCCGCGCCCTGGTCGCGCATGGCCGTCATCGTGGCGACCAGCCCGTCGTACTGGTCTTTGAGTTCCTTGGCCTTGGCTCGCGCCGCCTGCACCGCCGCGTTGATCTCGGTCTGCGACTTCGCCATGCCGCCCATCGCCCCGCCCGCCGTTCCCGCCGCCTTCGCCAGTTTCGTGAGCAGCGTCACCTGCTCCTTCACCATCGCCACCGACTCGGACTCGGTCTTCTGCTTGGCCTGCATCACGGCGAGATTCTGCGTGGCGGCGTCGGACTCGCGCTGCGCCGCAGTGACTCGCGCCTGCGCCGCCTTCTCCGCCGTGTCCTTGGCACTGGTCTGGGTCTGGATCTGGGCACGCAGGGCGATCCGGCGCTGCTCGATCTGGAGCAGTTCCTTATCGGATCCGGTGGCCGTCTTCATCTGCGTCTGGATCTCGGCCAGACGCTTTTTATCGTTAATAGCGGCGGTCTGTGCATCCAACTGCGCCATCTGCGCGGTGAGCGGACTGAGGATGGCGTCGTAGCGTTGGGTTGTCTCGTTGAGGTCGCGCTGCGTTTGCTCAAGCTGCTTGGACCTTCGATCTACCGTAAGAAAGGCGTCGGCTATGTCATAGACCGCCTGACCTGCTGGCCCTGCCAGTTCCTTGATTTTCAGCAGTATCGACTCGTCAAAAAGCCCACCATTAGCATTGCGATCACTGATCAACTTTGCAAGCTCGGCCTTGGCCTTCGCCAGCATGGGGATAACACGGGCCTCGCCCATCTTCCCCGACCCCACGGCGTTCTCCAGCGCCGTCTTGATGCTCCCGCCGATGGACTCAAACAGGCTGAAATCGGCCTGCTTCCAACCCTCCATCCAGACCTGCGCGGTCTGGGTGCCCCATGCATCCAGGTCGGGCAGAATCTTGGGCGGCGAGTGCGGCATCAGCAGGCCCGTGATCATACTCGCCAGCCCGCCCAGCGCATCGCCCACCAGCCCCGTCGCCATGGAAATGCCATCGGCGAACGCGCCAATGAAGCCGCTGCCCCACTCGGCACCCAACTGCACCAGTGGCCCGAAGATGCCCACAATCATCGCGCCCATCGGCAGCAGCGCCGAGATCACCGAGCCGACGTGGCTCACCAGACGGGCCATGCCCTGCGCTAACGCCTGGATACCCGCCTGCGCCTCCGGGCTTTTCAACGCCTGAAGCAGCATCCAGAACGAGGTACGCAGCCCCTCAAACAACGGCTGACCGACAATCCGGGCCGTTTCCCCAAACCAGTCGCGCAGACCCGAGAGTATTCCATTCAGGGTCATGGCCTGCGCCTCCATCAGCCCGCCGTACTTGCCCTGGAGGAAGGTGAGGATCGCGGCCATCGCCTTACTCTTGTCGCTGATCAGTTCCCCGGCCTTGTTGAACTGCACGCCCATCGCGGCCAGTTGGTCGCGGTTCACCGCGCCGAGTTCGCCGAAGCGCATCAGCGCGTGGCCGACCATCCCGGTCGAGAAGCGCCCAAACAGGCTGGCGATCTCCTCAAAATTCTGGCCCGTGCCGGAGGCGACATCACCCACGATGGTGCGGATCTGCTCGCCGCTATAGCCGAACTTCGTGGCAACGTCGGCGGCGTGAAAGCCGAAGCCCTGCAAGACGAGATCGGCCTGCACCACCTGAGGCAGATCGAACGGCGTGATTACCGCAAAGGTCGCCAGTTCACCCATGCGCTGCTTCGCCAGTTCCGTGGATTTCAGCAGGGTGGTGAAGCGCACCTGATAGTCCTCAAAGGCCGCGTTGCCGCCCACCATCCCATCGGCAATACCCTTAATCCCCCCGGCCACGGCATGCAGCCCCGCCGTAATCACCCCGCCAATCACATAGGAGAACGCCCCCGCCAGCACCCCGTGGATGCCCTCTCCGGCGCGGCGCACCTGCTCCTGCGTGCGGGTAAGCCCCTGCTGAAGGCCCGAACTATCGCCGACAATCCGCACGTTCACGGGCTGATCGCCCAAACGCCGCAGGTCGCGGAGGAGATCGGCCTGGATGCGATCCACGTGCGTGCGGTCGCCCCGGAAGGCTATCAGGATGTCGGCGAGGGTGATACCCATCTTAGATTAACTCGATTCCCATCGTCTTCAGGAGGGCATGGGGGGCTACGCGGGCGGGGTCCGGTGTCGGGCTGGCCGGGTTGGCATCCGGGTCGCCCAAGAGCGTGCCCACCTCCTGCGCGATCAGGCGGGCCTCAAAGCGTTTGCGCCGCACGTAGGCGCGGGTGAGCAGCGACACGTCGAAATCATCCAGATCCGCGTCGGCTAGGTGCCACTCGGCGCGGGCGAGTTCCTCAAGGTCGTGGGGCTCGCCGGGCCAAGGAGTGAGGTCAAGCGGTCCAAAGGGAACGCGGATCGCAGCACCGCCAGGAACGCGGTCACGAGTTCATCGTCATAGGCGTTCTCTTCCAGAAACTCACGCTCGGTCTCCAGCGCCGGGGCATAGGCCAGCAGCAGCGTGAAGAGCGTCTCGGGCGTGTCCATCAGCAGAGGGATGAACTTATTGGCGAGGGCCAGCAGATCCGCAACGTTGTTCAGTTCGAGAGACACATTGGTCGAGAAAAGGGCCATGAGTTCATTGAGCGGGCCGCGCAACTGCGCCCGCCACGCCTTGGCGTGCATGATCGGAGCCATCGGGATGTCGTAGGTGCGCTCGGCCAGGGTCAGGGTGATCGTGCGGGACATCAGAACCTCGCTCGGGCCAACCGCGCCAGATGGTGGCGCGGTTGGCGGTTATCGGTGCCAGAAGATTAAACCGTCGTATGCGGGTCGGTAACGCGCTGGAGTTTGAGCAATTGCCCGCCCACGGCTTTGGTGAGATCGGGCAGGGCTGCCAGCTTAATCGGGATACCGGCGGGCTTGTCCTTGCCGTACTCCAGCGTTCCGCCATCCGTCACCGTGGCCTTGTAGAGGAACAGGCGCACCGGGAAGAAGTTGTCGGACTCGTCGTTGTAGCCGCCCTCGATGCCGACCATATGCAGCGGCAAGTTGGGGTCGCCGCCGACCTCAAACTCCTCGTAGCCCACGACGGTGCTGGTCGCCGCCGTGGTCGTGGCGGTGCCTGCCATCGTAATCGCCAGGTTGCCCGCCGTATGCTCGGCCAATTCGGTTTCGATGGTCACTTCCTCCTTGGTGCGGCGGCGGCGCACCGGCGAGAAGCTCTGCTCCACAAAGATTTCCAGCATGTCGAACTTGTAGGTGAGTTTCGTCGGGCTGAGGGTGAAGCCCACATCCACCCAGCCGGTGGGCCATGCCGCCCCAACGGCGAGGGTGGGAAGCGGCAGGGTGGAGCCGATGGGCGCAAGAAAGACCCGTGCGCCGGTAACGATAATGTCTGAAGGAACGAGTGGCATACCGAAGACTCCTTATTTACACGCGGTGGCGCTGTACAATCGCGCCCACCTCCGCCGCCACTTCCTGCGCGGCGGGCAACAGGAACGGCGTGCGCCGCTCCACCCAATAGGCATAGTCGGCGTGGCACACCACCAACGCCTCGTCGGCACGGGCGGCACGGGTGGCGGGTGCCGCGTAGACCCGCCCACCGTGCGGTTCGCTGCGGGCTGCGGCCCCGGCCTGCCCTGGCGTAATCGTTTGAATGGTGTTGCGGAGAAAGCCGGTATCCACCGGCGCGGCGATCTTCGCGTTGGCCTCCACCCGAAACGCCACCTCGGTCAACACCTGCTGCATGGCCCGCTGAAGCAGGGCCGTCACCCCCGGGTGAATCGTGATACTCATCGCTGACTCCTGCGGCTACGTTCCTGAACCCTCACACCTGACACCTGACACCTGACACCTACGCCATCACCGACGTCACCTGCCAGACCGATAGGTAGATATTCCAATTCGTTCGGGGCGACACGAGATGCTGGCCCGTGGTGGTGCAGCGCACCGAGCGGATGCGCCCGGAACTCTGGTCGTGCAGGGCCGTGAACAGCAGGCCATCGAGCGCCCGCGCCGTGGCCTGGTCCACGGCGTAACACTCCGCGTGATAGATCGAGTCCACGAGGATGCTTGTGATCCCCGGTCGCCCTCCGCGATCCGTAACCAGAATGGCCGGGCCGGTCAGGGCCGGGTTCGTCGTCACGGCCTTGGGGTCATAGCCCGCAGGCAGTTCGGCGGAAAGAAAGACCCGCTGGCCCGCCACGGCCACCACCGTAGGCAGGCTCAGGATGAGGGTACGCAGGCTGGCACTGCGGTCATAGATAGCCATTTACGCCCCCTCCAGGGTGTTCGCCACCCGGCGTAGGTCACAATTCCACTGGAGCGTCCCCCGCACCGCACTGGTGATGTCATACGTCTCGGGGGATGCCATCACCTGCCCGCGCTGGTGGGTCATCCGCACCCGTGCCAGCGTGTCTACGTCCGCAATCGCCAGCGGCAGCCGCAGCACCGTGATCGTGATCAGCACTTGGGTGTGGCCCTCCCCCTCGCGCCGGGTTTTGACCGCGAAGCCACACACCGTCTCGGCTCCATCGGCCCAGGTTTCGATAGGCATGCCCGTCGCGGTGTCCTGAGTCGTGCTACGGGTGCGCAGCACGCAGCGGTCACGCATCGTGGACACGGCTGCCTCGGCAGCGCGGTCAAGAACATCGTGGCGGGGCAGGGTGCGGCTCATAGGGTGTTGATGTCCGCGTTGATCGTCTCGGAGATACCCGGCGCACGCCGCACAATCTGGCGCACACTTTTCACCCGCTGTCGAGAATGGTAGTAGGCCACCTGCTTCTCATACTGAGTCACCATCTGGCTCAACGCAAACCGCTCCCCGTCGGCGGCGAGGTCGTAGGTTCCCGCCCCCACCAGGGCTGCCAGCTTCTCTTCCCACACCACCACCGCCGCCGCGTACAGGTCGAACTGCGGCGGCTGCGGAATGTAGCGCACATCCACCACATCCCCCACCTCGCCGCCCGCCCGCGCCACCGTGGCCCGGTCGGTAACAACCACATCCGCAATGAGTTGACGCAGGGTGGCATCGTCGTAGGTCGCCGTGGTGGGTTCGGCCACCATCCGGCGCAGCCTCGCCACCAGGGCCGGGGCAATGCTGGCCGGGTCAATCGTCGTCGCCGCAGGGGTGTAGGTAGTCATCGGTTAAATCACGTAGAGGATGCGCAGAACCTTCGCTCCATTGAGCGTGCCCGCCGGAGTAAAGAGGTTCTTGCTCACATCGGTCGCGTCTATCGCCAGCGTCCCCAGGTCGGCGGCATCGTTGAAGGCCGTCACCAGCCGCACATCAGCCGCCAGCGCGTGCCACAGACCCAGCACGTTGCCCGTGCCCACGCTCACCGTATTGCCGCTCGCCGTGCGTATCGGCAGGGTGATGCGCCGCACATGCGCAAAGGCCAACGTCCCCCCCACCGCAGCGGTGCCGTTGAGCGTCAGGGTCTCACTGATGAGCGTGCCGTTGGAGTCCGACCCCTCAATCAGCACGGTACCCGCAATGCCCGCCGCGTTGCCCTTCACCAGCACCACACGCGGCACATCCGGCTGCGTGATGCCGGTGGTGATGAGCGTTGCCGTCAGTGCGTCCAGCGTGGTCGCCGCCAGAATGGCCGTATTCGTCCCCAGCGCCGGAGCATGCTCGTACCACACGATCAGGCCCAGCCGGGTTTTGCCCCCCTTCGTGCCGCGCACAAAGCGAGAGGTGGATTGAACCGGATAAAGAGTCATGCAGAAGCTCCCGGTTCCAATAGCCGATAGTCGCTGATGCCCAGCTATCGGCTATCGGCTATCGGCTATCGGCTATTAGGGCGTCAGCACGGCGAACGGGTAGCGCGTGGCATCACCATAGGTCGGCTTGAGCCAGTTGGGCGGGTTCGGCAACTGCCAGCCAATCCGCATAATCACCTTCATCGCCGTCATATCCTGCTGAAACAGGTTGTAGACGATAGTGTTGCTGCCATCGGTGATCACGCCATTGGTCGCCAGGGTGTAGGTAATATCCAGCCGCATCGCATACACAAGCTGGCGGAAGTCGCCACTCACAATCAGGCTCTGCGTGGTGTCCACTGCGCCGTTCTCGGCGAAGACGATGGGCGTGGCGTCCAGGTCGTAGCCGCCCGCCGCATTCCGCGCAAAGATGGGCTGCCCCTCGGCGTCCCTGGCTCCGCGCAGCTTGGCCTTCATATTCACCGACGCCACACTCCCATTCACCGCAAAGCCCGCGTCCTCCACAAAGTGGAAGGTGCCCGCCTCGCCCAACGTCGCATCGTACAGGTCAGCGGCCCCGGCCAGCGACACCGTCAGCCCGCCCGCCACCGCGCTCGTCACCACGCCATCGGGCCAGTCCGCCGAGGGCTTGGTGTAGCCGCCCAGCCCGCCATAGAGAATGGTCGCGTCGAGCAGCTTCCCAAAGGCCGTCTCAATCTGCGGTCGCACCTCGCCCCAGATGTCGTAGGCCGAGTCATCCAGCACGATATTGGGGATCGGCACGATCACCGCGATCTCCTCGGCGGTGATGTACTTATTCGCCCAGTTAATCTCGGTGGTCTGCTTGAGTCCGGTATCGCCGTTCACGAAGTAGGCCGTGGGCAGCACACTCAACACCGGCATACGCCGAGTCTTGCGCGGCATATCGGGCAGGCGCGTGGCCAGCGAGAGCATGGTGGACTTGTGGGCGATGCCCTGGATAATCTCTTTCGAGACATCCTCGGGAATAAGCGGTGCCGCCTCGGTACGGTCAATGACATTGTTGTAGGCCACAGACGTATCTCCTTACGCCAAAAAAATGCACTGGGGGAAACCACGTGGCATCTCGCCACAAGGCGTCAGGCATCTCGCCTTCACAGTCAGGGAGCCGGGCATCTCACCCGGCAGGGTCAGGACAAATCCGGCAATCGGCAATCTAAAATCTAAAATCCTCAGCGCCGCCCAGCGGCGTTCCGAATCATCTGGTTAATCGACGGCGCGGTCGGCGTATCCGTGCGCGTCCCGGCCCCGGCGGCGGCGCTGGACGAGCGCGACGGCGCAGCGGGGGATGTGCGCCCATCAAACAGATCGCCAAACTGGTCGCGCAGGGCGTCCCAATCAATCGTGCCATCCGCGTGCAGGTGGCCCGCGTCCTGGGCGGCCACATAGGCCAGACGCACGCTGGTACGGCGCACGCCCTGGCCCAGGGCCGTCTCGTAGAACGCGGCGCGGCCCTGCGCCACCGTCGCCGCCTCGGCCTGGGCCTGGGTGTCCTTGGCCTGCGCCTCGGCCTGGGCCTGGGCTTCCTTGGTCTTCGCCTCCAGCTTCTTCACCGCCGCCCGCTCGGCCTGGAGGGCCGTCTTCAACCCCGCCGTGTGCGCCTCTAGCACCTGGCGCTGGGTCGCATCCAGCCCTGCAATCAGATCCTCATAGGTGGTCGGCGCATCGGTCGGCGCATTACTCGCGGCGCGGATCGCCGTGTTCACCTGCGCGGCACCCTCGCCCGTCGTCGGGGTGGGCGTCTCCACGTCGGCGGCGTCGGTCGTCGTCTCGGGTGGCATAGGACTCCTCGTATACAAAAAAAGCGCACAACCCCGATGGGGGTGGTGCGCGTGTTCGCTGCTACCAGTAGAAAAAGGTTGTCGGGGCCGGTTACGGTATCCGGCTCGCCTGCGGGTCTAGCACGGCGTTCGGGCCGTGCATTTCGTTGTCGCCCTGGCGTCGTTCGGTCAATCGTGATGATGGGTATTGGGGAAGCGGGCAGGGATTGCACCTGCGTTCGTCATGCATCATCCCGGCAGGGCCGGGACTACCGCTTCGTACTGCCTGGATTGCCCGCCAGGCCGGGAACCGCCTATATCACACACCACGCACCGGAGCAGGAGCAACCCGCGTCGTTATTGTAGCACGCTTGTACAGGGGGTGCGAGGGGCGTCTTCCGCTGGCGGGCGCACGCCGCGTACCAGAGCTTTCGCGAGTGCCCCCACCGCCCGCTCACAGCCGTCGTAAATCATCTGCTTGGCGACCTTACGCTGCGGCTTGGGCACGAGGTCAACGGCGGTTTGCGCGGCGTAGTCCATGGGAGCCAGAGCCGCGTGCAGCAGTTCGTGCATGATGTGTTCGCGCATCTTCTCGTCGGTCGCATCACGCCGAATGATAATCTTCGCGATCCGATATGGCTCTAGGTAGGAACATTGCCCGCCGGTCGTCGGGTCGTGATCAATCTCGTCTACCAGTTTGATCGTAATTGTCCAGTCATTCAGGCCAAGCAGATCGCGCACGTCACAGGCGTAGCGTTCGAGATGGTCGGGGAGGTGGTCGCCTGTCATCCGTACACATCCAGACAATCGCCGTGGTGGAGGGTGTAGGAGGTAGTCATTCGAGTTCATCCTCGGTAAAGAGTGTTGGATCGTAAAGTTCCGGGGGAAGCTTGGCATAATTTTTGCGTAATTCGGTTAGAGACACCTGTGCTTGTGTCTGACGTACTTCAATTTCATCAGGCGTAAATGGAGCAAACTGAAAGCCGTTATCGCCAGGGAATGGCTGATCGTGGCGTTCCTGATCATTCCAGAACGCCAGCGGAATACCTTCAGGGAAAGCCTTGCAAATTCGCGCCATGGTTTCTATGTTAAACCCCTGATACCAACGACAATAAAAGCATTGCTCGCTCCAGGCGTTATATGGCCCATCAAAACGATTTGTATTATTCATCAACAACCTCCTGAACGTAATTGATTGGTGCCTGATAGCGCATCCCCAGAAGGGCATTTGTGTAGCGCATTACCCGATCAAGATACCATCGGGCGGCTGCTTGTTGTGTAGGAAATTGATCCCGTTGTTGCTTTGCCCGCTCCAAAACTTCACTTTCAGCATAACTCAATACCGATCCAATGGTCGTCCGATTGAGACGGTAAAACGCCTGATCTGGTCGCACACTATAGCGATAGATCACCCCGTCATCTCCACGCCCAATCACCCGCAACTCGGTCAGTTGTAATTGATGGAGTAGCAGGATGTCATCGCCAGAAAACGATCCATCACGAGGATGATTATGCGTAAAGATACCGCCTTGGAGTTGGCGCATTTCTTCATCGGTAAGCCGAAACGCCTGCGCGTCACCACGCCGATTGATCACCACAGTGCCTTGGCGATCATAGCCAAAACCGTATTCGACAGGGCGATCAACAATCGCCATTTCGGCAGCCCGCATACGCTCCATTCCACGAAGAGATTGTACCCGATCATGGGCAAGTGCCACTGTGGGAAGGTTGTTCGGTGGGGTCGGCGGATTGTTCGGGAGATTGCTACGGAAGGAGTGTTGCGTTGGCGTTTCCCGCCCACTCTGAATATCCCGCAAACTCCTCTGATACCGACTCCTGCCCCACTGCGCATCCTCCTTCACCCCCACCAGATCTGCCAGCGTCAGCTTCCCCTCGGCGTAGAGCTTCTGCTTGCCTGGGCCGAGCATCTCGCGCTGGGTCGCCTCGTCTTGTTTGGCAAACCACTCCGCCCCCGTCTCGTGGGGTGGCGTCTCGCGGTCGCGCAGCAACGGTACGGGGCAGCAACGGCAACATTGATGCGATGCGAACGGATCATCCAGCCCGTGTTCCGTGCCATCCATTGCGAGGCACACGGGGCACGTCCGACGCGAGGGCGAGGCCCGCCACGCCCAGCCCCGCAAAATGTCGCTGTTCTCTTGGTAATTCCGTAGGCTGGCCGTGCGATACGCCCGCATCTGCTCGGTGCGAGCGATGGTCAAAGCCCGGTTCAGGTTGCCGCCAAGCGCATCCTGAATATCCCTCGCCGTGCGGCGCGGGTTGCGGCCCACCGCTACCGCGTGGGTCAGCGTGTCGCCCACATCCTGCGCGGCCTGTTGCCCGAGTTTGTCGAGCAGCGTCCGCAGGGGCGAACCATCCCCCAGCACGCCGATCAGCTCGTGCAGCGCGGCCACCGGCAGTCGCACCACATCGGCCCCGGTTGTCACCCGCGCATCGTGCAGTGCGGCCAGCGTGAGTTGATGCGCCTCGGCGTGCGCCGCCACCACCGCTGCCCGCTGCGTGTCCGTAATCACCTGCTCGGCCACGTCGGCAAACCGTGCCCACTCGCTGACAATCTGATGCTGGAGGGTTTCTAGCCGCCCGCGCTCCACCAGCCACGAGGGGCGCACCGTCTCGCCAGCGGCCTGGGCCGTGGCGATCTGCGCGGTCAACGCCGCGACCCGCGCCTGCATGCGCGTGTAGGCGGGCTGGTACGCGGTCATCAGCCGTTTCAGCGCCGCATCGTCCCGCCGGAGCAGGGCAGCGCGGAACTCGGCGGCGGCTTGGTCGAGAGCGGAGATGGTCATAGCCGATAGCCAATAGCCAATAGCCGATAGCCGCACATCTGATTCTTCATCGTCGCCTCATTTCGGGTGCCGTTCCTATCGGCTATCGGCCTATCGGCTATCGGCTATGTCACTGTCCACTATTGAAGCTACTAATCACCTGCCCGCCCAGGCTCACCCGCGCCTCCGTCTCGGCCTGGATACGCAGCGCCTCGGCAACCGGGTCAGGTACGCCCACCTGCACCATGCCCGTCTCGTGGCTCAGGATCTTCGCATCCACCAGGTCAATCACATTCTTCACCACCCTGGCGTGCGGGTCAGCCGTCTCCTCGCTGTCCATGGCCACAATCTGGTCGTCGGTGTAGCCGAGTTCGCGTAGTCCCTGCCTCCGGCTCATCCCCACCTGACGCTTCGCGCCAATCGCCTGGGCGCGGGCCGTCGTCTCCTGGGCCTGCTGGAGCGGCTGCTCCGTCTCGGGGTTGGCCCAATCGGCGCGGATGGTCGCCGGGTCTACCATCACCCCCTGGAGCTGACAGAGAAACGCCCCCAGCCCGCGATACGTCGGCGTGAACCGATCCATGCGGTCGCGACACTTCTTCACCAGCGGCCCGTCCATCACCCGGAGCGCCTCGCCGCTCGGCGCGTTCTGCCCCAGTTGAAAGTAGTGCTTGGGCGTCCGCGTGATGCTGCTCAGGGCGTTGATGTACTGCTCGATGGCGCTCAGGTAGTTGCCCAAGTCCGCCGCACCAAACTGCCCCACCTGGGTGCTGCCCCCGCTTCCGCCCAGGGCGTCCCCGCTCGGGATCGTCCACACCCGGTTCGGCGCGCTCACCAGGTCCTCAATCCCCGTGGCGTTGCTGATGATGTACTTCATCGGGGCGGCGTTAAACTCCGCCGTCACCAGCATGTTCGCCAGCAGGATGTTGATCGCATCCTGAATGGAGATGATCGAGTCCAGCTCGCTCACAGGCCGTCGGCGCGGTCGCAGGTGGAAGACCGGGATCACGCCGAACGGGTTGGGCGCAGGCGCATCCACGGGCAGAAAGCGGCTCGCGTCGGCCCGGTCGGCATCAAACGAGCGCCGCACCGCCCGGTAGGTGGCAATCTCGTCCGTCGTATATATTTTGAGGAAACGCGCCGCCTCATCCTCATCGTCCCACCACTTACAGGCCAGGGCCGCCACGTTGGGCCGAGCGGTATCGTAGAAGACGTGACAGGTGCGGGCGTCGTTGTAGTAGCACTCCACCGGCCCATCCCCGTCGCGCCACGCAATCATGTACGCCTCCCCGCCCACCAATGCCGCCTCGTGGGCGTCGGCGGTTTCCAGCGCCAAGTTCGTGTGGCTCCAGGCATCGGCGAGCAGCGCCGTGGTCGCATCGTCTGGGCCGTGCAGGCCGCGCAGGGTAATCCGGTCGGTCATGCTATCCACCACCACCGCCGACCAGTTTTCCGCGCCCACCACGTTGAACTGGTGGTAGACCTCGCGCAGCCGCTCGGTAATCACGGGCAGCATGGCCGTGCCGTCGTAGTAGGCAAAGCGCCGGTTCATCGCCGCCTGCTTGCCCGACAGGGCGGCCACGCAGCGTTTCAGGGTCGTTTCGTTCACAGGAGCCTCATTCGGTTCAGAGATCAGAAACGGCGACCAGACTCTCGTCCGGTCGCCGCGCGTGTTCGCTGCTGGCACTGCCCTTAGTATAGCATCGTGCGCGGCGCATGCTATACTACATCCGTCCATGCGTTCGTGTCATCGGAAGGAGCCGTCCCTCATGGCCGAATTCGGTCACGACCACTACACCTACATTGAGGGCCAGCGCATGCTGGTGGGCATGACCCGCACCATCCGGCCCGGTGCGGGCGAGACGGGCGAGGCGTTCCGCCACCGGGTGGCCGATCTGGTGCAGCCGCTCCTGGCGACCGGGCGCAACCTGAACGTGGATGAGGAACTGCACGACGGGAATCTGGTGCAGGTAATCGTCCACGTTGAGGTTGCGCCCACCCCCTCCCCACCCAGCGACCACCGCATCGTCGGGCGGCGTCGGCCCGGCGGGCCACGTGGCCCGCGCGTCCGGGCGTAGGCCACCCCGCCCCTCCCCTTGTGAGCAGCGATCACGCGCCACCGGAGTCCCTCTCGTCCGGCTGGCGTTTTTGATGTATCGTTCATAGGGAGGTGTCTCACATGAATCTCGATGACCAGATCGCCGCTGCGCTTATCATCCTCGCCGTCACCGTCATCGGAGGATTCGCGAGTCTCATCAAGGTCTGGTTCGACCAGTTGGCGATAAAGCTTCAAGAGAACACGCACATGACAGAGCAAGCACGGGATGCGGCCAGCGGTGCGCAGATCGCCAGCAACGGCCAACTGAGCGCGGCGCGAGAGGAAGCAGCGCAGCTTCGTGAGCGGCTCCAGGTTGCCGAGATCAAACGGGACGTTCTTCTTGACATCGTGCGCTATATCCAAAGTCGCCCCGAAGCGATCCCCCTCCTGGCAGACTACCGCGAGCGGCGGAAGGTGCGGGTACACGATGACGGAGTCGAGACCCTCCTCCTCGACGTATCCCCGCGCCATCCGAACGCTCCGCCCATAGAGCCAGGGGGATGAGACGCAATGGCCCGCACAACCACGTCACCTCCGACTACAGAGAATGTGAAAATGACACGCTACACCCCCGACCCGGAAAACGCACGGGAACACCCTGAGCGCAACAAGACACTCATTCGCCAGAGCCTCGAAGAGATCGGCGCAGGCCGCTCGATTCTCATCTCAGGCGACAATACGATTATCGCGGGCAACGGCGTCTATGAGCAGGCGCAGAAGCTCGGCCTGACCATCCGCGAGGTGGAGGCAGGGCCGGATGAGCTGATCGCCGTGAAGCGCAACGACCTGACAGGCGAACGGGCGATACGTGCCGCTATCCTCGACAACGCGACGGGCGATAGCTCCACGTGGGATATGGAGGCGCTGCGCCAACTCGACGCCGCCTATCCTGACTTGCTCGCAGGGCTAGACGAGGTGCAGGCCGAGTTGAGCGCGGCGCTGGAGGCGATGCTGCCCGAAGCGGGCGATGCGGGAAGCGTTGAGGACATTGAACCCGACGAGGCGGGCGATGTGCCGGATCTCGTGGCACCCTTTCCCTGGTTCGGCGGCAAGGCCCGTGTCGCGTCTCGCATTTGGGCGCGATTTGGCGACGTGCAGAACTACGTGGAGCCGTTCTGCGGTTCGGCGGCGGTACTGCTTGCCGCGCCTGAACCGCCCAAGATCGCCACGCTGAACGATGCCGATGGTTTTGTCGCCAACTTCTGGCGGGCCTTGATTGCCGAGCCGGACGCCGTGGCGCAGCATCTTGACTGGCCCGTGAATGAGATTGACCTGTTCGCTCGGCACGTCTGGCTGGTCAAGCGTTCGGGCGAACTACGCACGCGCCTTGAAGCCGAGCCGGATTACTACGACGCCAAAATAGCGGGCTGGTGGTGCTGGGGCGCGTGCGCGTGGATTGGCACGGGCTGGTGTAGTGGCGAAGGCCCGTGGAACGTTGACGACACGGGCACACTCGTCAACGTCCGAGGCGACGCAGGGCGCGGGGTGAACCGGAAACTGCCGCACCTGGGCGACGCAGGGCGCGGGGTGAACCGGAATCTGCCGCACCTGGGCGATGCAGGGCAAGGGGTGAACCGGAAACTGCCGCACCTGGGCGGCGGCTACAGCGACGGTCAAGGTATCACAAAGCGTCAATATCGCGCAGGAAGTGAAGACGGCGGTATGTGCGCCGCCGTCACGCGCAACCTCCACGCCTACATGCACCGCCTTGCCGACGCGCTGCGTACCGCCCGTGTGACGTGTGGCGACTGGAGCCGCATTGTCACGCCGTCCTGTACTACCCGGCACGGCATCACGGCGGTGTTACTTGATCCTCCCTATGGCGAAGGCGAGATGGAGTACAGCGCCGAGGGCAACCAAGATAAAGATGTAGCCGAGGCGGTGTGGCGTTGGGCCTGTGAGAATGGCGACGACCCGCTCCTGCGTATCGCCGTGTGTGGCTACGAGGACGGGCGCACGGTGCCTCCCGGCTGGTCGGTGCTACGGTGGACGGCACGCAAGGGCTACGCCAGCACCGAGGAAGCGCGAGAGAATAGCCGTCGTGAGTGTATTTGGTTCAGCCCGCATTGTGAAAATATAGACTCTCATGGGATATAGACTCGATGGCCGCACCGAAAGCCACCACGCCCCAGCAGAGCGCCGCCATTGATCGCCGAATCAATGCGCTTGATCTGCGTGGCTGCACCCAGGCCGAGATTGCCCACGAGCTTGGCATCTCCCAACCGAGCATCGCCAACCGCCTCAAAAAGCTGAACGCGCACGCGGCACACGCACGCGCCGACCACCTTGCCCACGAGCTGCGCACGCTGGACTGGGCGCAACGGGAAGCAATGGACGCCTGGGATGCGTCTAAGGCCGATAGTGAAACGGTGATTGTGGAACAGCGCGGCAAGGGCGAGAAGGGCAAGGCGACGAAGCGCACCGAGAAGGGAACCGGCGATGCAGCGCACCTGGGGAATGTGATTCGGATTAGTGAGAGCCGCCGGAAGCTGTTAAGCCTCGATGCGCCCACCAAAAGCGCAGGGATGTCCTTCACGCCCGAACAGTTGGCGGCACTGAGCGACGAGGAACTTGAGGTACTCTATGCTCGGCTCCGTGGCTGATTTGATCCTCCTCGAACAGGAGCAGCGTCGGCGGAAACGGCAGAGTGCCAGCGCTCCCCCCTTCACCTCCTGGCTCGCCGAGGTGACGCCCGCCTACACCTGGGACTGGCCGCACCTCGTCCACATCCGCAGCTACCTCGACCAGATCACCAGCGGCGCGATCACCAAGCTGATGATCTTCGTGCCCCCACGCCACGGCAAGTCGGAGCAGACCACCATCCGCTACCCGGTCTACCGTATGGAGTGCGACCCCTCCCTGCGCGTGCTGCTGGGCTGCTACAACCAGAACCTCGCCACCCTCTTCTCCCGCGAAGCCCGCCGCATCGCCACCCGGCGCGGGCTGGCCGCCCAGCCCGGATTGAAGAACACCGAGGCCGAGTGGGAACTCGCCGGGGGTGGCGGCATGCGTGCCTCCGCTGTCGGCGCGGCCCCCACCGGGCGCGGGGCTAACCTGATCATCATTGATGACCCGGTGCGCTCGCGGGAAGACGCCGAGAGCGCCGCCTATCGCGACAAAACCTACGACTGGTACACCAACGACCTCTACACCCGCCGCGAGCCGCGCGCGGCGATCATCCTCATCATCACCCGCTGGCACGAAGACGACCTGGCCGGGCGCATCCTCGCCAGCGAAGACGGCCCGAACTGGACGGTCTGTTCCCTGCCCGCCGAAGCCGAGGAAAACGACCCCCTGGGCCGCGAGGTGGGCGCGCCGCTCTGCCCCGCCCGCTTCGACCTCGACGCCCTGCACGACCTCAAACGGGTGCTGGGCCTGGACTACTACGCGCTCTACCAGCAACGCCCGGTGGCCGAGCAGGGTGCCCTCTACCAGCGCGCCTGGTTCGTCTACGGGCAGCCACCCACCGGCGCACGCGGTGAACTCCTCTTCGACTACATCCTCCAGGCGTGGGATACCGCCTCCTCGAAGCTGGGCGACTACTCGGTCGGCGTGACCGCTGGCGTCACGGGTTCCCACGTCTTCATCCTCGATGTCTTCCGCGCCCGCCTGGAAACCCCCGACCTCAAACGCGCCGTGGAGGCCCAGGCCGCGATGTGGAACCCGAGGATCATCCTGATTGAAGACGCCTCCAGCGGCATCGCCATTCAGCAGATGCTGCGCCGCGAGACAAAGCTGCCCATCGTGGCCGTACCGACCTACAAGGGAGGCAAAGTCAGCCACGCCCGCGCCAACGCACCTGCCTTCGAGGGGGGGCGCGTCGTCTTCTGCCCTGGTGCCTACCTGCCCGATTTCGAGCGCGAGCTGCTCAGTTTCCCGCGTGGCGCACACGACGACCAAGTAGACGCGGTCAACGTCCTGCTCAGTCGCGTCTTCGCTGCCTCCTCCATCGGCCAGGCGAAACAGCACCAAGGATAGCGTGACAATGTGCGAAAAGCGTGACAAAAACGTGACAAAATCTCACAAAAACAGCCCGTTTACAGCGTGGTAATGCCGCAAACAGGCGTGACAAAAAATGTGAAGACCAAAACGATCATAATGATCGTTTTGGTCTGCGTGCTAGAATGCTAGGATGTTCGTTCGTGTCTACCCTGGAGGTTTTGATGAAGGAAGAAGACATTCGCCGCATCGTGAATGAGGAGCTTGATAAGCGCCTCACCGCCGCCATTGATCAGCTTATCGTGGGCGATGCCGAAACACCGGCAACGACCGATGCCGGGGTGCGCCGCCTCACACAGGCGGCGGTGAGGGCGGCGGTGCGGAGTCTTCAGCGATAACCTTGTCCACCGCACTGCTGATCTCATCACGGATGACCTGCGCCGCTCGCTCGATGATGGCTGCTACCGTCACCCATACCTCGCGGTAGCTCCCGTCATCCCGCAGTACCCGTACCAACACGTCGGCCTTCGGATCGTCAAGAATG
>SESB01000714.1_pt1 | contig 23695 bp, 18 predicted proteins | sample 3171441 | NCBI WGS metagenome assembly SESB01 (sample SAMN06051867, study PRJNA518727) | freshwater metagenome | biome: subpolar coniferous forest; feature: holomictic lake; material: water; isolation source: holomictic Lake 227, 6 m depth | place: Canada: near Kenora, Ontario | collected... | reverse complement strand
CGGTACGGTCATTCCCGAATGAAAGTGAATTAATGCAGAAAGTCAGTTGTCTGCTGATGGGCGCTGATATTCATCAAAATGAAAACCCCGGAGTTGCTTTGGAAGCCTCTCTCCGGGTTCTTGATGAGTCGGGTATTGGAAAGAATTTAGTGAAGGTTGCTTCCGACGTTGTTTAAGGCCGGGAGTTGCGGGATGATAGATTGCTTGATATCATTGCACCGATTGTAAATTAACAACCAATCGTATCAAGATAATCCCGAATGGCTGTTACAAAGATTGTGGCTTCATCAAAAGTATGTTTTGCATCATCAGGAGAAGCCTTGAACCCGATTTCATAATCACTCTTTAATCGCTGATCAAGAAAAACAACAACATTTTCGTTCATACTTCGATACCATCCCTGGCTACGTTTTTAAAAATCGGCAATGTAGAGTGGATAAATGTTTCTTCTAAAACAGGATTTGTAGAGATGAAGATATCATTCTCAAGACCAATACTGAATTTTATATCATTCAACCGTTCAATCTCGGTAAAAGCTGATTCCATTTCTGTAAGTACGATCATCAGATCGATATCAGAATCTTGCCTGGCCATACCCCTTGCATAGGACCCATATAATATTACCTTCTTCAAGTTCCGGCCATAAATGCCCTGTGCCCGGTTTTTAAACTGAGCCAGAATAGGAAGGATGTTGATGGATGATTCAGGAATATGCTGTTGCATAAGACTGTTTTTGCAAAGATAATTTAAATTCACATCAATCTCAATACGTCTCCTCCTGCGGTATTTGTCTTATTATCATAACAGCCTGTGTAAACATCCTGATTCAAAAATGACTAAAATCTCACATCAAAGTAGCGACCATAAAAAAAGCAGGCAGTTCCGATTCATCGGAACTGCCTGCCTGGGTGAAGACATTTAATTTCTTTTTGAGAACTGGGACTGGAATTCTCTTAATTCCCATTCGAGCTTCTCAGGCTGGGTATCCATGATCTGTTCAGCATAACCAGGGTAGTATATCGAATCGAGTTCCTGGACAAAGATTTCTTCGATTGACTGCTGACGGGTAATTTGAGTTAATGCTTTCATCTGGCGTGTGTTTTAGGGTTAGGAATGAAATTTTTTACGCCAAAGGCTATAACCTGGAATAATAAATGATGTCACAGGGGGTTGGTCATTCCGGCCTTACGGAATGAATACCCTGAAAGCGAATGATCCTGCAGGAGGTCGCCCTTGACAGTTTTAAGCTCCCTGTTTTAAGAGCGACTTATTCGTAAGGTAACTTTGTGGCAAAATTTCGAGCTAAACCGTGTGGCGGCCAATTGGGGTTTCTTTTTGCCAAGCTTTTTATTTGCCCTACATGCTTCAAAGAAAAAGCTGTTACAATTAGGCTTTCAGGGTTGATATTCGAAGCTCTTTCTTTTGGTTCTTTTCTGTGAGCTAACAAAGAAAAGAACTGAAATTCAGGCATTTGACCTAAAAAAAGGTGATTGTCATCAACAATTTGTTAACATGCTTATATTCAATGTAATAAGATTGTAAATGTTCGTTTTTTTGTCATTTGGCTGTCAGCAGACCACGCCCCGCCCTGTGGCGATTACAATTGTGATGAGGGGCTGAAATTAGGGATATATGAAACAGCGGTGCATGTGTTCATATGGGTTTATTGGGGTCTTAACTTGAGAATGACTAAAAATTTTTATGTTTTATCCGGTTTGCATTTATTCTTAGCATTGGTGTTTGATCTTTTTTGAAAACTCAGTCAGGGAAGTAAAGAAATACCTTGAAAATCGTAACAGCGATCGTGCTCCCTGTATTAATAATTGTTATAGGCTCAGGTAGGCCATATTTCAAAAATGGTTTGGGAGAATAGGGAAGGGGAGCTCTTTCCTTTGCTTCTTTCCTTTGAGCTCACAAAGGAAAGAAGTTGATAATCATCATCTTACATAAAAAGGCCTTATTCCAGTGGATAATTGGCTAATTAGCTTAATATCTGTAATATATCATTTGATATGCCCTGATTTTTCTGGTTTGACTGTCAGTAGACCACGCCACGCCCTATCGCGTTTACAATTGTTAAAAGGGGAAAATTGAGGATATATGAAATGCTCCCCCAACTATAGTTGGGTATTATAATCAAAATTCCATGTATCGTAAAGTCCAAATCAGAAAAAAAAATGCGGCATAAGTGAGTATGTTCACTTATGCCGCAGGGATTGTAACTTACAATTGTAAGGCAATCAGGGTCCATTATCTATCCAAACCAATCAGACTTAATAAGAGATAAAATTTATGAAAATAATTAGACTGATAACAGACGACTTGGTGATCCCCATCCTGTCTATAATAAACTGTCAACAGTTTCAATGCTCATCCCGATTCCTATTGATCACAAGTGTATGTTTTGATCCCGGGGCCACTAAAGAAAAAAAGTAAATTCTTTGTTTATAGGATATGTTCTGCCTGCTACACCGGCTACACTGGCTACAAATAGTTAACATGTTATTAATCAATGTTATAATATTTTATATTGTAGCAAATAGCGTATAATTTGTAGGAAAGTGTAGCCGGAGCAAATAAATGTAGCTGAATGTAGCCTGTTGTAGTAAAAGATAAGATTCAATTTGTTAGTTTAACTATATGATTATTATTATATTATATATTTGTAGCTTTTGTAGCCAGTGTAGCCGCTGTTTTCTGCCCTGTCTGAGCCCTGATTGTCTTTTAGGAGGGTGGCTCCTCACCTGGCTCCTCTGTGTCTGATTCAAACAACTGAACGTCATTGATATTCAGGATTGAAATGGGTAAAGGATCATATTCAAAAACAAAAGCGCTTGCTACCTTGCTTTTTTTCTTCTTTATCGGGTTCCCCTTACGATCAAATTCCAGTACATCATCTTCGACATCCCTTTGGTCGTTTGGCACTTTGAATCTGCAGGAATGTTTCCTGCCAAGATATTCTTTCGAGTTTGCCAGGTAATATTCAAGTGTTTTTATTGTGAGGATATTCTCTTTGGTTTTCAACCCATGCATCCGGTAAAGCTGAAATACCCTGGAAGGATTTAGAAAAAGTACATTCTTTGGTGGATTCCAATCTGATGTGATTTTTATTATATCGGTCTTTAGTTTTGAAACCGTCAAGACCTTGAAATCAATACCATCCTTGATCTGACCATCATTGGTGAGAAATTCGACAATTTCCCAGAATATCGACAATTCATTACTCTTTTTGGTTTCCTTATTCTGCCGGATTATGAGTTTTGCTGCCATTTCCAAGAGTTTGGGATATTCCCATGGTACCGTAATGACCTCTCTTAGGGTTCTGTAGGCTGCAAGAATAACAAGCCAGTTGCGGAAAATGCGGTCCTCGATCATCACATGTTTAAGGGCATCGTTCAGTTCGACAGATGCCAGAGAATAATTACTGGAATATTCACGAACAAATTGCTCCCTGTGGAGCAGCAGCTCATGGGTAATGTGAGTAAGGCCAAGTTTTTCCAATCCCTTTAATTCATTGAAGGCAGCTTTTTGAACATCGGTGTATTCAACAATGCTGAATGAAAGAAAGATTAGGCGGGAAAACAGGGCAATATCAGCCGTCGGCATTTGCTGGCCCGAAAGCGTGATCCCGCAATCGACACGTGTGGTCTCTTTTTTCTTGTCCTTATCCATGTTCATCCGCGTACGGCCGGTGCCATCCCATAAACCTTTCAGGAATTCGATTTTTTCATATTCAAGGTTGTTGCTGTACTCATCAATATGGCAGACTGCATTGGAAAACAAGGCTACATGATCAGCCAGGGCTGCGTTGGTGGAGTTGGTGATGTTGGGCCCCTTTGACTGATGACCAAAGAACTGGAGCAGACTGATCGCCAGTTCGGTCTTTCCGGCTCCTTTTGGACCGAAAAGGTTTAGAATCGGAAAAAAACCGAAAAGTTTAACGATATGATCGCGATATAACGAGGCGAAATAAAAACACAAGCCAAAGATGGCATTTTCGCCAAACACATTGATCAGCTTTTCGGAGTACTCGCTAAGGGATATCTCCCCCGGGCTGAATTTAAACCGGCGTTCCGATACAAACAACCCTTCTTCTGCCTTATAAATGTCACTTGAAGAGGGGAGATAGTAGTTTTTATTTTCATGCTTCACAATTCCGTTAGGATCGGTGGGCATGAACTTTGAATTGAAAATGCCGTCGCTCCATGCCCAGAACCCGGCTTTCTGCCATCCCAGTTGGTCAATCCCGACACAACTCTCGGTATTTTCATAAAGTGACCGTTTGATTTTATTGAGATCGGATTCAGTTCCTTCAAACAAAAAGTTGCCCAGGCTTTCAACCCGAAGCTTAAAATTGCTCAGTGAAATCATATCTTTCTGCAGAAGCTCAATCACATGAAAGAATCCAAACGTATTCGTGATCCTGTACAACCTCTTTGAATTGATTACCGAAGCAATATGGACCAAAGGCTCCATGATGAAATTACTCCCCCTCTTTGGATGTCCCATGCATTTGAAATAGTAGCAGTTGTTGTCGATATAGAAGCCATATTTCTCCCATTCCGAGAGGTTGACGTGCTTTGGTATATCCTGACTGTGGTCTGCTTTTTCCTCTTTGGGTTCTTCCGACAATAGCTGACGTATACGATCTTCCCATGCTTTTTTCGGCCTGATCAGCCGGCTGAGTTCTTCAATATAGATGCCATGCGATGAAATGGGAAGGCGCGTAACCAGGTAAGACAGCTCATCTATTACATGGGTTTTGTACTCCGGATTATTGCACTTTACCTTTTGAACACACGCCTGCCATACAATATAATCATGTGTATTCTTAGCGGTATAGGTTTCGAATTGTTCACCAACGTTGAAGAAGGAGTCGGGGTCTTGCTTTTCTCCGTCGGCAGGCAACGGGATCACTTTGCAAAACATTCCGGCTTCGATGATCATCTTCCCGTTTTTTATAACGGCTGCCTGACCGGGTTTATCACTGTCCCCGATCAGGGTGACAGAGCCGGTATAGCGTTTAAGTTCAGAGATCTGTTCAAGGGTCAGGGCTGTTCCACCGGAACTGACCGTGTTGGTCAGCCCGATCTGGTGCATGCGGATCACATCGGCATTTCCTTCAACGAGGTAAGCGGATTTCTGCTCCCTGATAGTTTTATAAGCCAGGTGAAGTCCAAACAGGTTTTTACCCTTGGTAAAAATCTCGGTCTGCCGGGTATTAAAATACTTCGGTGTATCCTTATTTCCTGATAGGTCCCGACCGGTAAACCCAATGACATTGCTGTTGGCATTGAATATCGGAAAAATGATCCTCCCCCGGAAATAATCAAAGCGTTTTCCGGCGCTCTCCGACAACAAACCCGTTTCCAGGAGAATGTTTTCACTAATGCCATTGGCCTTTGCATGGTTTTTAAGGCCATCCCAGCTGTCCGGTGCAAATCCTATCCCAAAGGCACCGATCATTTCATCATTCCAGCGACTTTTCACATATGCCAGGGCTGTGGAATTCTCCTTATGATTCAGATTTTTCCGGAACCATTCAAAGGCAAGCTTGTTGGCTGAAAACAATAGTTCCTGGTGAGTTGCCTTCGCCCTGGTTTCGGCAGAATCATTCTCCATGACGATATTAATATTGTGATCAGCTGCAATGGCCTTTACGGCCGATGGGAAATCAAGTTGCTTCAGCTCCATCACGAAGTTGATCGCATCACCTGTCTTGCCGCATCCATAGCATTTGTAGGTCCCCTTAGATGGCGTAACAGAAAAGCTGGGAGACTTTTCCTTATGAAAGGGGCAAAGCCCCTGGTAGTTTGTTCCCTTTTTGGTCAGGGTCATAAATTTACCGATAACCTCGGTAATGTCTAGATTCTGGACATCTTCAACAGATTGTTTTTGGATCATTTTTTTACATTAAACTGCAGTTTCGTATTTGGATTATAACACCGTACTCTTCATGGCATCGAGTACTTCTGATTTTTTAAAAAGGATTTTCCTGCCATGTTGGTAAAATGGAATTTTCCTTGCCTTCTTCCAGGCGATCAGTGTCGGCATCGATACTCTCAGGAACCTGGCAACTTCTGCCTGGGAGAGATAAATTTCGTCAATATCTTTTACCTCTTTTTTAGGAGCAGGTTGTTTTGAAGCTTCCCATTCATCAAGCAGGTTAAAAAATTCTTTCTTGTCTTGGATAAACATTATTGGACTTTCCATAGGATTAATTTGTTTTAGATTGAGGCAAATGTATTGGCTGCAATCCCTTTGGTAAAGGACAATTCTAACGATTAGATTACAAGGAAGTTAAATAGAATATGGAGGGAAAAGTAAATTTCTGAAAATCAAACACAATTGAAAATCAGTGATATGTAAAATTTATTATTGCCTAATAGATACCGTTTTGTTGGTAAAGGTTTTATTAACCTGTTCCCCAATGTCTTGGCCAGGAGATAAGGGAATACTTAGGCAGGCTTGGGCAGGGAATTCCTAATGGAATTGAAAATTCAGTGCGAACCGGATGGTTGGGAAATGAAAGCTTTCGTTTATTAATACATCGGATAAATGATAAAAAACCTGGCAATGCTTAGGCGTTCAAAGTAATGAATCACAAAACAAGGTGAAGAAAAACAGGATCAGAGGGTGGCTAAACTTAACCGGCAGAGGTGGTGGTCAGATGGGGCGTTTTTTTCAACAAATTGAAAAATAAATGAATCTATCGATAAAATCCGATCGTCACCACATTGTCATCCGTTTCTTGGGTCAAGTTTATAAATCGGGAGGAAGACCTCATCGATCAATTCTCGCGTAATTTCACAATTGGCTTTCGTTGAGTTATTTTCAAATTGAACCCAGCGGACAGAGAATGCTATCGGAGATGAGCCAAAATTAAGCTTTCGGCTTTTCAGTCACTGTTTGTTTATCCCAAGCAGATTTCAAGGCAACGTTCTTGAACTCCTCGGCAATTTTAATATACTTGTTAAAACTGCTGTCCTTTTTATGCCCTGTAATGCTTTTGATGATTTTAGTATCCATCCCAAAGATAAAACTCAGCGTGACAAAGGTTTTTCTGGCGACATGGTTGGTGATAAATTCATATTTAGGTTTTACCACGGTTTTCACCTTGCCCCCGATGAATTGTTGAATCCTGACCGGTTCGTTCATTTTGAGTTCTTCACAACAATCCTTGATGTAATCATTTAGTTTTTGCGATGAAATTTTAGGGAACACAGACACTTCATCCCCTTTATATTTTAACAGAATCTCTTTAGCAAACCTGTTTAGTGGGATCCTGTCAATTTTTTGGGTTTTTACAATTGTTTTTTGAATTTCATTTTCTTTAATGTGTTCCTGTGTTAAATCCCTGAGATCAGACACCCTGAGTCCGGTAAAGCACATGAAGCAGAATAAATCGCGTGCATGGCTCAATTTTTTTGATTCGAATTTGTGATAAAGCAAATCGAATAATTCATCTTTCGTCAGATAGATGATCTCTTTTTCTCTTTCGGGGGTTGAAAATTTCTTGTGTGTGAGCGTCTTTGCATATTTTCGGTCGTAAGACCAGTTCATAAATGATTTGAGAACATTCACGATTTTTGAAAAGTAATTGTCCTGGACTTTGCGAACAGAGAATGCATAGGTGCGGAACCGATCAAAGAATAAATTATCAATCGTGTTTATGTCAATCTTTTTCCCTGATGCCTCTTCAAAATCCATCAGGAATTGTTTAACGGTGTTATAGCCGGTGATCGTCCTTGGAGCCCGGATAGGTTTGCTCATTTCAATGTACTCGTCGAAAATGCCAAAGAAGGCCTTTGTAGTTCCCTTCTCCTCTTTCAGAGTGATGGAATTCTTAAGATAGGCTTCAGTAATTGGTATCTTTTCCGAAATGGCCTTGGCAAGGGCAGCGGTTGCCCGCTTATAATATGCTTCAATGGTGGCATTAATTGCCTCATGATGATTCGTTTCCTCGTTGGCATGCGGAGGTTTAACTTTTTCGTTCTTCTGGCTCCAATATTTGCTGTGGACCGCATGACCTATAAAAATGATAGTTCGGGAATAGTCATGTGTAATTCTCATTATAACAGGCTGTTGCCCCTTTTTATTCTTTTGACCCGGTTTTAAATAAAAATGTACATTTGCCATGGTAGATTGCGTGTATCTCAATGTTGTCGGGCAAAGATAGAATAAAATAGAGTACCCAAATAAAGTACCCAAAATATTATGAAAAATCATTTTTACACATGCAAGCCCATTCAGATACCAGATATAAGGTATTGATAAACAATGATTTCATTTCAGCAGACTTAAATTCATGAAAGTATCAAGGAGTCCCGCCCGGGGTACACTTCAAGCTTAAAACCCGCGGTTGACGCGGGTTTTTCATTTTCCTCTTGATCCATTGTCACCGGGTTCAACAGCCGAAACTTAAAATAAAAAATAAAAAAAAATAAGCCTACGCCATGTTTTGGCGTAGTGTCGTATTACTTTTACCATCGTTCTGCAGCCATGACCCGGGAAAATGTAACCCCATTAACAACAGGTCACAGCCCATGAATGTGAAATAGAAGTTTAACAACACCAAATACGACATCAGATGATACTGCTTACCGTTTACAAGAACCCGGAAGGAAAAAGAGAAAAGAGAGAATTTGGCATGATGCAGGAGGCCATTGAATTTGGCCAGAAGTCAGGTTACGACTATGAGATCTTCGATCCTTGCACCGGGAAAATAATCGACTGGAATGAGATCAATGTCAGGGAGGAGGATGACTGGTACTATGATGAGAACGAATCCATCTGGAAAAAACTCCGCGCCGATGACGGGTTTTATAACGGGCTCACGCTCCAGGTTCCCATGGCTTGCTGATGCATCTCCGTATTGAAGAAGGGGCATCTGCAAACTAATTATTACATTAGCAAGCGGGATTACAAGGTCAGCACCCGGGCAAAACCCCTTTGACACATGTAATATTCAGCACCCATCAATTCGCAGTGCAATGGCAAAACAGGACTACATTTTCAGGTACCTTACCATCATTAAAAAGATCAGGCGAAGCGGGGAGGCAACGTTCAAGGAGATCCGCGATTACATCATAAAGGAATCGGAATTTTCCGACCGCCCCTTTTCAATCTCCAGCCGCACCTTCATGCGCGACCTGAAAGAGATCAGGATGCTGTTTAAAATCGATATACAGTACGATTTTTCAAAGAACGTATATTTTATCGCCGAAGACCTGCACAGCGACCTGAACAACCGTATGCTCGAATCCATTGAAACCATCCATTCGCTGAAAATGGCAGACGAGGTAGCCCGGTACATGTTTTTCGAAAAAAGGAGGGCCCATGGCACGCATCACTTTTACGGGCTCATACACGCCATCAGGAACTGCATGGTCATCCGGCTTGTCCACCACAAATACGACCACGACGTTCCCACCGAACGGCTGGCCGAACCCTATGCCCTAAAGGAATCGAAGGGACGGTGGTACCTGCTGGCCCGCGACAGGAACGACCGCAGGATAAAGACCTTCGGGCTGGACAGGATCATCGATTTTCAAACTACGGCAAACCGTTTTGATTACCCGCAGGAGCTCGATGTAAATGGCATGTTCCGCTATTGTTTTGGCGTGATCAATCCCGACGAGTTAAAACCGGAAGAGATCGAACTCTCCTTTGAACCCGAACAGGGGAAATATATCAGGAGCTACCCGATCCACGAAAGCCAGGTTATTGTCAGGGATGATGACAGGGAGATGAGAATTAAACTGACCCTTTATATCACCCATGACCTTATTATGGAGATCCTGTCGTACGGGATGGCGGTAAAAGTTATTGCCCCACCAAGGCTGATCAGGGAGGTCACCAGGATTTATCAGCGTGCCCTGAGCCAATACGGGAAGGAACAACAATCCTGATTCCGCGGAATCAGTCATCTCCCCGGCTTATAGCTTCAGAAATAGTTCAGAATTAAAAAATATCTTTGTGTCAGAAATTCATCAACCCTTAAAACAAAAAAAATGAAAAAGTTAATTGGATTATTAGCAATCGTCTTTTTAGCTTCTGTGGCTTTCGCCCAGACGACTCCTGTAAAGCAGGAACAGAAAAAAGCTCCCGCCAAAACCGAGGCTGCAAAACCAGCCGTTAAAGCCGCCGAAAAACCAGCTGAAAAACCAGCCGCGAAAGCCGCCGAAAAACCAGCTGAAAAACCAGCCGTGAAAGCCGCCGAGAAACCGGCAGAAAAACCAGCCGCGAAAGCCGCCGAAAAACCAGCTGAAAAACCAGCCGTTAAAGCCGCCGAGAAACCTGCAGAAAAACCAGCCGCGAAAGCCGCCGAGAAACCGGCCGAAAAGGCTGCTGCTCCCACAAAAAAGGACGGCACCCCCGACATGAGGTATAAATCCAACAAAGAGGCTGCCAAAACAGCTCCTGCCGCTCCTGCCGCTCCTGCTACTCCCACAAAGAAGGATGGCACTCCCGACAAACGCTATAAGGAAAACAAAGAGGCTCCGAAGACCGAGAAAAAGTAATCCGGTAACCTGTTAAAAAGAGGGTGTCCCAAAAGGTCGCCCTCTTTTTTTTGTTGTCTTCAATCCGGGCAACCACAAGTCACCGCATCGCGTCTACGCCTGGGTCATTCACAAAGAGTTGTCTAAGATTTTATCGGTGATCGCCCCAGTCAAGGCCGCTCATGCGGTGACTTGTGCCCCGCCTGGTAAAGAATGGGTTAAAATTGACAGGAAATGGTCTTAGCAGGACCATTTTTTCAGGTTATGTGCAATACTGAGAAGCCCAGCTTCGATTTCAACTTTAGTACACCCCCTGAGCACAAATCTCTCAAAATATTTTCTACTGATTGTCATACCGATCTGGCGATTTCATACCGCTGATCCACATAATGGATATTCTTCTTCAGGGCTGCTTCCATCCAGCGTGAAGAAAAGATGTTGCTCAGGAAGGAGAAAACGACCACTTTGAACAACATCCGGGGATGATAACTTGAAATTCCTCCTTCTTCGTACTTAACAACCAGAGGAGCAAGGTCTATCTGGTCAATGACCTGCTTGACAATTTGCACAGGATGATTTAAAATTTATATTAAATCAAAAAAAGAGGCTGTCTCAAAAGTGCGAGACAGCCTCTTCAATCAAGAAAAATGAAAAATGGAACTATTGAACAAATGTGTGGTTATTCATCCTTTGTCAATTATTCTACAACAATTTTCCGTACAAAAGTCGAGTCGCCTGTGGTAATCCTTAACAGGTAGCTTCCTTTAGCCTGGCCTGAAAGATCGATTGAATAAAGATCTTTCCCTTTACAATCGAGGGTATTGATAACTTTACCCTGGATATCGGTTATGGTAACTGTCATTTCGGCGATTTTGCGATCACGTGTGGAGATGCTGAAGATGCCGTGGTTGGGGTTCGGGAAGATGATCAGATTACCCTCCTGGATTTCAGAAATCCCAACAACGCCATCCTGTGAAACGGTTACATTGACAGGTGTTATGCCGGCAACGCTGACGGTAACGACAGCCTGGCGTGAACTTTGGGCAACGTTCTGCGTATAGGTGGCGGTGATCGTTCCGTTTCCGGTTCCCGACGGTGTAACGCTGCACCAGGTTGCGGCTGAAACAGCTGTCCAGTTTGAATTGGACGCCACACTGAAACTGGTGGTTCCTGCCGGGGCAGTTACATTCTGGTTCTGCGGGGTTACGAAAAGGGTAGGTGTCACGCCGGCCTGGGTTACGGTAACAACCACGGGGCCTAAACCGTTTACCAATACAGTAATGTTGGCTATGCGCTGCGTAAGGGCAGTATTGGCGGTATAGTTGGCAACGATGGTTCCATTTCCGGTTCCGGAGGTGGTAACGGTGCACCAGGGCTGGTCGGAGTTGGCCGTCCAGGCTGAATTGGAGGTGACCGTGAAGTTGGTAGTACCTGCAGGAGCAGTAACATCCTGGTTAGGCGGGGTTACCGACAGGGTCGGGGTTATTCCGGCCTGGGTAACCGTCACGGTAACGGGTGCGATGCCGGCAACGGTGGTGGTAACGTTGGCTGCCCGGGTACCTACGCCGGTATTCTGCGTATAATTGGCAACAATGGTACCGTTGCCGCTTCCGTTGGGAGTTACCGTACACCAGGTCTGGTCACTGACGACAGTCCAGGAGGCATTGGAGGTAACTGTAAAATTGGTGGTACCGGCCGGAGGAGTCACATTCTGGTTTGGCGGGGTCACCGAAAGGGTTAACGGGGCACCTGCCTGTGTAACGGTAACGACGACCGGTGAAAGGCCGGCAACCGTCACAGTGACATTGGCGATACGTGAGGTCGTAAGAATATTCTGGGTATAGGTGGCCGTAATCGTACCATTTCCGGTGCCGGAGGGGGTCACGGTACACCAGGTCTGATCGCTGACAACAGTCCATGCGGAGTTCGATGTAACAGTGAACGGAGTGGTACCTGCCGCAGAGGTGACATTCTGGTTGGGAGGAGTCACGGAGAGCGTCGGTGCCGCACCTGCCTGGGTCACGGTAACGACGACCGGCGTGAGGGTGGCGACCGTTACAGTAATGTTGGCAACTCTTGAAGTTGTGAGCGTGTTGGCGGTGTAAGTGGCGGTGATGGTGCCATTGCCCGTCCCGGTTGGCGTCACCGTGCACCATGTCTGGTCACTGACAACGTTCCATGTTGCATTGGAGGTAACGGTAAAGGGGGTTGTACCGGCTGCTGCCGTAACATTCTGGTTTGGCGGGGTCACCGTGAGGGTAGGTGTTGCGCCTGCCTGGGTAACCGTAACAACAACCGGGGTAAGTCCGATAACCGTCACCGTGATGTTGGCTACGCGTGATGTGACCAACAGGTTCTGGGTATAGGTAGCGGTGATCGTACCATTTCCCGATCCGGACGGGGTAACTGTACACCATGTCTGATCGCTCGTAACGGTCCATGCCGAGTTGGATGTGACCGTGAACGGGGTAGTCCCGGCTGGTGCCGTAACATTCTGGTTCGGAGGAGTAACCGTAAGCGTCGGGGTCGCAGTGCCCGCCTGGGTAACGGTAACCACTACGGGGGCAAGACCTGCAACGGTGACTGTAACATTGGCAACGCGGCCGGCAGGAAGGGTATTTACCGTATAGTTCGCTGTAATGGTGCCGTTTCCGGTACCTGACGGTGTAACGGTACACCACGACTGGTTGCTGACAACAGTCCAGGCTGCGTTCGAGGTAACCGTAAAGGTGGTAGATCCGGCAGGGGTTGCCGGTACGTTCTGGTTTGCGGGTGTGACGGTAAGTGTCGGTCCGGTAGCGGTGCCTGTAATAGATACGTTATCAACGGCCCACCAGTATCCAAAGGTTCCTGTATAGTTCCATTTGAATTTAACCTGCGGCTGGTTTGCAACGGCTGCAATTACCTGGCTGAAGGTAGCCGGGTTGGCTGTCGAAGCAGTCCATGCCTGGATCTGCGTCCAGGTTGTGCCACCGTTGATGCTGTAAGAAAGCGTAGCGGTTGATGGCGCATAATATCTGAAATAGTGGCTGAAGCCCAGGGTAACATTGGTATATCCTGTCATATCGAGCATCGGGGAGATCAGGTCGGCATTTTCAGTAACGCCGGATCCGATTGCATCGCTGTTCAGGTAGGCATAGTTCCCGGTAAGGACAGGAGCGCCGGTACCGGTAATCGTGCCAAACTGCCATATGTTGCCGGCGCCGATGTTATCAATCTGGGACCAGCAGGAGGGAATGGTTGTATTGTTAAAGGGCTCGCTGAAGGGCAGGGTGAACACACCGCAAAGGGTTGTAAAGGAAAGATCGTTGCCATAGGATGTCCCTGTGGCATTTGTCGCATAAGCCCTTACATGATAGGTTGTGTTGGCGGTAAGACCCGTAAGTGAGCTGGTGAAGATTCCCGTTCCGGAGCCATCGGTAGTATGGCTTCCCGTAATCGTCGGGTTTGCAGCTGTTCCCCAGCATACCCCGCGTGCGGTAACACTCGAGCCACCGTCGGTGGTAACATTTCCTCCGGAGGAGGCTGTCGTCATGGTAACGGAGGAAGCAGCTGTAGTGATTAAAGCAGCCGTGCAGGGAGCAAAGGTAAAGTCGCTGCCATTGCTGCTGCCGTCGGTATTGACTGCAACCAGGCGGAAATGGTAGGTTGTACCTGCCGTAAGCCCGGTAACCGGAGCATTTACGAGGATTGTAGCGCTTCCGGAACCAGCCGATAAAGTGGTGGTATTATTACCATAAGCAACCGTCGGGCCCCATTCAAAATGGTAATTCGTTGCCAGCCCGCTTGGGTTCACCGACCCGTTGAGGGTGGCGCCCGTACAGGTTATATTCGTGGCATCGGTGGTAGCCACAACCGGGGTATTGGCAAATTTGAATTCTGCAATCCTGGTTTTCCAGTTTGATCCGGTTGCTGAATAATATTCCTGGGTGTACCAATAGGTTGCCTTGGCAACAGGGTCGCAGCTAAGGGCGCTGTAGTCGCCCCAGCGGTTGGCTCCTGTCTGGGAACCGGCTCCGTTGAAAATACCCTTTTCTGCGATGGTCATGGTATTCAGGGCATCGTTCTTTTTCCTTCCGCAATACCTGATCGAGGGGAAGAGGTTTGATCCTGAAACGGAATAACCCATGGCGATGTTCCCGCTTGAGTCCATGGCAATACTACCCATCCAGCGGCTGTTGCCGTCGGCAAGGGAGTAGGTGCTTTGCTGGTAGATTGACCATGCTCCTGTTGTTTTTCTCAGTTCGTACCAGCGGATCCCCGCTTGCGATGTTGTAACATCAACTGTATGGTTGCAAACCATGGCGGCATAACCGGCAAATGAGCGATACTGGAGCCTGTACATCATACGGTCGTTGATCACGTCAAGGACCTGGGTAGTGCTTTTCTGGGCAACGCCGGTCATATTGGTGGTAAAAGAATTGACAGGAAGTGAAAGGAAGTTGCCGAAGGTGGAATTGGCTGTGGTATTCCAGTCAACATGAAATTCATAGATCCCGAGGTGATCATTGGTGGTGCCGTCATACGAATAGAGGTAATAGTTGGGTGTGCCGGCTGCCGGCAAAGGGCCGTCGCAATCGGATGGAAGCCATCCGAAGGCTTCGTCGGTCGATGGTTTTGTAAACATTACCATGGTGGCTGCGGGGCTGCCGGCCAGCATAAGGGCACGGTTATAGGCAACCGCCCCAATACCGGCATAGGCTCCGGCTGTGGCTGTGAACATATGCATCGACATGTAATAGGCATCCTGCCAAACGGCAAACTTGGGATAGTCGTCCATATTGGTAAAGGAATACTGGTAACGGTACCAGCTCCCGGTGGGATCACCCGTCTGGGAGACGGCAATCATCTGGTAAAATGGACCTGCCGGATAATTGGGTAAGGAAAACTGCGAGAACAACCAGCGGTCAGCCTGATCATCATAAAGGACAACGGCATCCCCGTCGTTTGAATTATTGGGCAGTCCGGTAAACACTGAATTATTGGCAAGCGGGCCAATCAACAGGGTACCGGTCTTGCTGTAAATGGAATAATGGCAGTTGACTACCTGGAAATAATGATTCGGACCAACGTCTCCATGGGTATCAGGAGGAACATATCCTTCCGTGTTGGAATTTCCGTCAAAATTCACAATCGTGGTGTCGGTAATGGCTACACCATTCAGCCTCTGAAGGTTGGGATCGGTCAACCCACCAGGAGCAGCTGCTTTGGGTTTCTGACGGATATTAAATTTATTTTTGACAATTCCGTCTTTCCATGAGGTCTCTGCATGTTTGGGAAGGTTTTTAACCATATCGCGCAATGGCGGCGAAACGTCGAAATAAACCGGAGCCTGTACAATAGGTCCCGTTATGTTGTTCTGAGCAAAGGAAAATTGGATGCAGAACAACACCAGCATTAAAATGAAGGATACTTTTTTCATAGGTTGTTTTTGGTTAATGGTTTTTTTGGGAGCAGGAAATATTGTGACAAAGGTTAAGATGCTGACTACTAACTTAAAACAAAATACCTGGTTGAAATTATGACCAACCCATGGGTTTGTATGGGTAAAATGATAACACCAGGCCGGTAAACAGATCATTATCATTCAATTTACAAAATTAACACAATTTTTCCATATAAAATAACTCCGTCAGAAAATAATTGAGGCTAACATGAAATACTGGATGTTAGGGTGTTACATAAGTAACCCTATCTGGCCAGAAAAGGCAGACAAAGGTATTGGAACATACTTTCAAGACGAACTTTCAGGGTGAAAGTTGCCTGAAGGTTTGATAAATAATTCGTTCCTGAAAACCTTCAATCGGCTGACCTTGAATCGGCTGCCTGGAATCATTAAAAAGTCCTGCATTATTATTTCGCGGCTGTTATAAAACGTGATATAAGCGTGGAAACCAGGAGGAAATTCATGAAATAAGTGTACTTTTGTATATTAAGAGCCCCACGTTATGCCACAAAATAGTTTGAATTCCCGTTCAATCATCCAGGCTATCATTGAAAAAGGGAGCATGAAGCAAGAGGTTTACCGGCAAACCATCGATGATTTCAACACTTTCAAGGAGGTCGGGGCGGCCTTTGTGAACACAAACAAAGCCGCGCTGAAAAAGGCGCCCTATCCCCTGCTGTTCGAATTCAACGACAGGGGTATTTTTGAATTCCAGCTTAAATTCGGGTCTGATATCCTGATCTTTTTCATGCATTCAAATGTTTTTGAGATCCCAAGGGATCATCCCGTGATGAAAAGCAGTTACATCCGCGAAGACAAAACACGGTCATATTGCGGGATCATCCACATCTTCAACTTCCTGGCCGATTCCTTCAGGTATAACCGCACGAATGACATCGGATATTGTATCGGACGGATTTTTATAAACCGTGAAAACCACTATTTTACGGAGGGGAAACGTGAAGTGGGCTTACTCTACAATAATTTCACGGGGAACATCCTTGACAAAAAAGCGATTCAAACGATTCTTCACTCGGCAATCGACTATACCCTGAATTTCGACCTGCTTACCCCACCCTACGACAGCATTAAAGAGATCACTGTTTCTGAGATCCAGACTACCCTTGATTCGATGTCACTTGCTACCGGAAAGCGCCTGGGCTTCCGGTTCCAGGCCGATGTTGAATGAATTTCAGTGTATCAATCCGTTATCAGGATTTCCCATTCAGGTTAAAAAATCACCTCCAGCAGGAGCTCTCTTATCGAAGTATAGGTGTGCGTCAGGATGCAGTGAATGGCATTTGTAGGGGTCCATTTTACGAGGAAGATCCCCTCACTTGTCTGGGGTTTCAATGTTTCCGAACTGTTTCCCGACATCTGAAACCATATTGTCTGCTTAAGTATCCGCTTTTCCTTGGCAGTGTATATGTGCCAGGTACTGGGAAGTTCTCCGGTGATGGATACGGTTTTGATTCCGGTCTCCTCGGTAACTTCCCTGACAGCTGCAATCCGGGCTGCCTCCAGGTCATAAACGGTCATCCCTGAATTACGGAGGTCCTTCTTGTCAATTTTTCCCTTTGGCAGGTCCCAGAAACCAAGCCTGTGAATGAAAAGGTATTCTCCCTTCTCATTTTTCACCAGCCCGCCGGCAGCCGGGACATATTTAAAAAAAGCGGTAAATTCCCTGAAAGATGGCAATGCACCCGGATTGGCTGACGGGAAGGGATGAAGCACGGTTTCAGGGTTGCCAGGTTCAGCGGACCGATCGACCACGAAAAGTTTGCGGTATTGATCATATCGCTCAAAATCGAGCCAGGCTTCTTCCAGTTTCCCGGCGTTCTCGTATTCGATAATCATATCGGCAGGAAGCGGATTTGCCGGTGCCTGTGCGACAAATTCGACCACTCGGTCGTTCAGGAATATTTTCATTGTTGATAAGTTTTAGGGGCAAAATTACGTTTTTTCCCGGTTAACCCGCCCGGGCCATGTTGGGGATTTTGCTATCTTTGCAAAGAAAATCACCAAATTAGTCTCTATGATCTATAACAAAGACATTGCATTAAAAACAGCAGAATTACTATTGAAGATCAAAGCCGTCAAGCTAAATCCAAAGGATATGTTCACCTGGGCGTCAGGGATCAAATCACCGATTTACTGCGACAACCGTATCACCCTCTCCTACCCGGAGATCCGCACCTTTATCCGCCAGAACTTCGTAAGGGCGATCCAGGAGAGTAATTTCGAACCCGAAGCGATTGCAGGAGTCGCCACCGGAGGCATACCCCAGGGGGCCCTTGTTGCGCAGGAACTCGGCTTGCCGTTTGCCTATGTCCGCTCTGAAAAAAAGGAACATGGCCTTTCAAACCAGATTGAAGGAGAAGTTCGCCAGGGACAGCGCATCGTGGTGGTTGAGGATCTCATTTCCACGGGAGGGTCCAGTTTAAACGCGGTTCAGGCATTGCGCGAAGCTGGATGCAATATCAAGGGGATGGTAGCCATCTTCAGTTATAACCTGCTCAAGGCAGAGAAGGCTTTCAAGGATGCCGACTGCGCCCTGGTCACCCTTAGCGATTTTGATCACCTGATCCTGAAGGCCCTTGAAGTCGGTTACATCACCGATGCAGACATCAAAGTGCTCCAGGATTTTAAAAAATCTCTCCGCTAGTTTTCCCCGGCTTCTGCCGGTCTTTCTTGCAAGCCCGGTGTAACGGTTGCGAAAAAAACCACCTCTTTAAACAACAAAAAAAGGCAGCAAATTTTGCTGCCTTTTTTATTATACCTGGTTTTTCAGCTTTACAACTTGACCATCTTCGCGAAACTCGTTCCGATCCTGACAATGTAGCTTCCTGTTGAAAGTCCTGCCACATTGAACTGCTCTGTAACGGTTCCTTTGGACTGATAGCCCAGGTTGGAACTCATGACCAGCCTCCCGTTAAGATCGTATACATTGGCCACCAGGGTGGCGGATTCTTCGTTTGTATAGCTGATATGCAGAATATCACGCACAGGGTTCGGATTCAGGTTCAACACGCCATAGGCAGCGGGATGACCAGGAACCGTGGGTATTCCAACAGGCTTGTAATTGGTGGTATCATACCATAAACCGCGGCCATAGGATGCAAGATAGATTACGCCATAATTCAGGATATGATAGTCTTTGATCACCTGCTGGCGGATGTCGGTCACAGCAACGTCCCCGAGGTTTTCCATATCGGGCATCCATTGGGGAGGATTGGCTGTAATATTGGTGGTAGAGAACACGCCAAGATCGGTACCCAGGAAAGCTGAGGTCCCTGCCATTTCAATAAGACCGCAATAAACGGGTGATTTGGGAAGGTCATTCTGAACCGATGTGAAAGTCGGCCGCGGGGCATTTCCGTTGGAGGTATAATATACATAATCCTGGTTGCCATAATTACCAAGCGTAACCAGCACCTTGCTGTTATCTCCTGGATTGATTGAAATTGAGGTTATCATACGGTATCGGATACCCGGATAGCTAAAAGTGGAGTCGACCAATTTGCATTTGGAACTGGTAATATTGGCGGTGGCAGAGTCATTGGCCTGAAGCAGTCCGCTGATACGGACAAGGCGTCCTTTCTTGGTGCCGGCCCAGGCAACATTCAGATCTGCCGATACCGAAAGCGCAGTAATATAATCGGTGTCAGGTGTGGATGGCTGAATATATGTGACAAAATAGCTGGGATGTTTGTCAAATTTCAGCATGTCTTTTGTCATATAGATTCCCTTGACATTGCTCTTATTGCCATAAAAGAAGAAACGGCTGGCGATAGGGTCTGCCACGGTGATACTGGCGCCGCTGTCGATTTTTGCCAATGTATGGTAAGGAAATTTGAATTTGCTGCTGGCGCTTTCGATCAGGATGGTGGTATCGGCACGTACGGCCTTAAGACGAGCCTTATAGACAACACTGTCGTGGGTATTGGCGTAATTGAAACTTTCCCACAGGCGCATAGGTACATAGGCAGAGTGGACAGTATCCACTCCGTTCATGAAATCGTTATCGTAGGAAAGGTCGGTAAAGTCCTGACGTCTGACTGCCGGGGCTCCTTTGTACTGTGTGTAAACGGCAACATGGGAGTCGATGTTTGACCATTCGCATGGGCCGCCGTTACCAGCCTGGAGGAAGCCTGTTGGGTACCAGATCGGGTATCCGTCGTTGGGTTCATTGACCGTCAATGGGTAAAAATAGCCCTGGACAATGGTGCCGACGCGATCGCCGCCACCCATGACATAGGGGCGCTGGGCTGAAAAGGATACGGCATTGAACTGGCTGGTGACCATCATCTTGTTGATGGTTTTAAAGGTAACGGTATCGGTGACCGCAGCGACGCTGACACCGCCGTCGGTTGAGACGACCATCTGGTGAGGATTTCCCGGGCAAAACATATAGGAGTGATGATAGGCAGGTGCACTGTTGGGGAACCATGGTGAATATAAGCCATAACTAACAGCCTCCCAGTTGAAGTACCCTGTTGGCTGAACACGCCGTCCATGCCACATGTTAACGCCCCCAAGATAAACCTGGTTTGGGTCGATAGGTGATACGGCAATAGTGTTCGAATAGCATCCGTAAATGCCAAACGGCTCAAATGAAGGGTTGTTCGGAAAGATAACCGACCAGGTAGTTCCCTTATCGGTAGAACAGAAAATGTCAAAAAGACGGCCGTCGGTCTTGGCCAGGCTGGCATACATCACATTGGCGTCTGACGGAGCGATGGCAAAAACCATCCAGCCGATTCCGCTTTTGGGCAGCGTGGTGGATAACCCTTTGGTCAGCGTAACCCAGTTGTTCAGGCTGCCCTGGAGAGAAAGGTAAGCAGAGTCGCCGACGGCTGTAAGAACCGTTCCATCGGAACCTACACAGACATCCTCGGCATAGCCAGTCTTGATTTTTGTCCAGGTGGCTGCATCATCGCTGTAATACAAACCGCCAATGGTTGCGGCATATAAGCGGCCGGACGGGGCGAGGGCGAGTTTGGTCACGCCTTCGAAATCGGGATTTGATTTTGTTGCAGGAATAGCCGTAAACTGACTGCCATTCAGGGATGTATATATTCCATTCCCGATAAACTTAAGGTTGTGGCAGGTGGAAACTCCCGTGGCAGCATAAATGGTTCCATTGGTAGACTGGACGATGCTCGAAACTTTGGGAATCAGTTGGTTTTCAACCGACATCTGGGTCCAGGTAAGGCCAAGATTGGTCGATTTCCAAAGACCACCACCGGCGGCGCCGGCAATAAGGGTTTGTCCTGTTTTATCGGTATTGTCATAAATAGTACTCCACACGAGACCGGGATAATTGGTCGGGCCTGCGCTGATCCAATGGAGTCCGTTGGTACTGGCTGTGGATTTGGTACGGAGCATTTCAGCCTGCTGACGGGCATTCAGCACATCCAGCGGGTTTACAGTGCCAGTAACCTGGTTGGCACGCGCACTTTCATACCTCGATCCGTCGTGTTTCCTGAGATCCGGATTCCCGGGCTGGCCCGCCATCATCAGCATGGAAAAGAACAGAAAGAAAAATCCTGCGAAAGCTGTGTTCAGGCCAAAGAGTAAAAATCTTTTTTTCATATCACTCGTTTTAATGTGGACTATATGTTGCTTGATTTATTGTTTCCAAAACCCGCCAAAATCAAAGGAATCACGATGGGAATACCCTCCTTATTTAATCGAACAAATATAAAGCAAAAATAGTATCCTGCAAAATTTTTTTGTCTACAGGCGTTTTTCTTCTGTTAAGGAGCCGTTTTGATCGGCGAGAAGGAGGGGAAAACTATATTTTTTCGAGTGCTGTCAGGGGAAGCCAGCCTACACTGCCATTGGCGATCCTGATCTCATACCAGCCGTTGATGATGTCCATCACCCTTACTTTGGTGCCTTCATGTACGACAAAAAGGTCGGTGGATTTATCATCGGGGGAGCTTTTCACTGTTATGGTAGGGGCAAAAACGATCGCCTCCGTGGTCGATTTGGTAAAGCTGTAGCTGCTCCAGGCCATCAACAGGGATATCAAAGAAAGGAACAACAACCCGGCAGCCGACCAGAAACCGATTTTCCGAAGGATCAGGAACCGGGAGGCTAGGTAAAGGACCCCGGCCAGCAACCCGCCGATCAGGCAGATGATGCCGGCGGTGGCCCACCCGTCTATCGAAAAAAACTGCAACGCCCCGTTGAACCATCGTTTATAAAATAACACGGGAAGGGGTTCGATTTTATCTGAGATCTTGGTATTGGCCACATTCAGGTTGAAGTCGATATCTTCATTACCGGGATCAAGGCGCCTGGCACGCTCATACCAGAGGATGGCGTGGGCGTAATCATTCATCTTAAAATAGGAGTTGCCAAGGTTGTAAAAGAGTTCGGGAGCCTCATAACCCGAGGCGGCAACTTTGCTGTACAGGTCGGCAGCCGTTGCGTACGATCCGGCTGAATAGGCCTTGTTTGCCTTGATGACCATCTCCGTCTGACCGGAGGGATAACCTGTCAGGGTGGCAAGAAGGAGGATCATCCATATGGTGAAGTGCTTCATAATTCACAAATCAATATTCAACATGCAACATTCATAGGTTTTACCGGAGTTCTCTCTCCATTTTGGAGATGATTTCCAGCGCTTCATTGTAAATCCGCTCCATATTCACTGTTTTTTCACCCGGTGCGAAGCGGGCAAACTCAGTATTGTTAAGGGTTTCTACAAACTGGGCTATGATGGATCCGTTTACATTCTGTTTAACCAGCGCCTCCTGGACCGAATCGATGCTCAGCCCCGACAGGTTGATGCTGAACTTATCGCTCAGGTATCCCCAGAGCGCCTGGGAAATGGCAATGTAGAAGTCGTCCTGGTTCCCCGATTTCTTAAACTCTTCGGCTTTCAGCAACCGTTTACGTGCGATCTTGGTCGCCTTGAGGTTCTTCATCAGCACGGTATTGCTGCGTCGTGCCGCGAGTTTGCGCCATAATACAAGGAACACCACGAAACACAGCAGCGGCAAAAGGAGCATTAACCAAAAACCCATACTGAGAAAGAAACGGCTTCCAGCCATGTTTAACGAAAAGCCGGTATCCCGGATATGACGGATATCGCTTCCTATATATTTAATATCCTCTTTATTGGCGCCGGCATAGGTAACCACCGAGGCGGCATCGCCGCTTCCCTTCTCAACATCGAGCGAGAATTCAGGGCTGGTAAGGGTGACATAATGCCTCTTGTCAAGGTCAAAATAGCTGAAGGTGATCGGTTTGATCCTGAACTTCCCGGGCTTTCGCGGGATCATCAGGTATTCGAATACCTGGTTCCCCGAGATTCCCGCCGCAGTTGTCTGGATATCGCTGGTGACCTTCGGGTCATAGCCCTCGAAATCGGGCGGGAAGGTCACATTCATCTTATCGATGAGCTGAATATTTCCCTTGCCGCTGATGGTGCATTTCAGGGTCACCGCCTCATTGGTTTTCAGCCGGGTCTTATCCACCTCCGAATGGAAGGTAAAGTTGCCGACGGCACCGCTGAATTCAGCCGGCTTTCCTTCGTCAGGCAGCGGCCTGACCGTGATCACAAGCGGATTTGACTTGAGGGTCTTCTCCACATTGGCCACTCCTGAATTAAAGAAGGAGTCGTTAAAAAAATCATCAAAAAAGGGATCCCCGGTCCTTGTTTTGGTTTGCCTTTTCAGCTGGGCCACGCATGCCAGTTCAAGCGGGTCGATCACCAGCCGGCCGCTCTTGAGCG
>SESB01000713.1_pt1 | contig 23698 bp, 12 predicted proteins | sample 3171441 | NCBI WGS metagenome assembly SESB01 (sample SAMN06051867, study PRJNA518727) | freshwater metagenome | biome: subpolar coniferous forest; feature: holomictic lake; material: water; isolation source: holomictic Lake 227, 6 m depth | place: Canada: near Kenora, Ontario | collected... | reverse complement strand
GATCGACGCCATTCGACGCTTTCCCACTGCCGATAAGCTTTGTGGCTACGCGGGCGTGGTGCCAACGACTCACGCCTCTGGTGGCAAAGTCCACCATAAGCCACTTCTGCCTTTCTGTAACAAATGGCTGCGTTGGGCATTGGTGGAGGCGAGTTGGATTGCGATTGGATGCTCCCCATATTTCGGGAGCCTCTACAAAGGTCACCGTGCGCGGGGCAAGAAGGCTAGAGCAGTTTCGGGTTAATTTGGCGCAATGATCTGAGAGCGCCGTGGGTTGGTGCGGGGCTTTTTGAGCGCCGTGGCTGTATTTTTAATACTGCCCCTGAAAAACGGTTCGCACCTACGGTGCACGTGAGCTCGAAATGCACCGCAACGGCCCACGCCGCCGAAGAGCATGCGACAAATTAAATCGAAACTGCTCTAACATGGCGATTACGATCGTCGCCCGACGCATGTGCCGGATTGTGTGGCAACTGCTCACCGAAGGCCGAGACTTCCAAAAACGCCCGCTTTTCGAATCGAGATCGCACCAAGTAATCCCCAACATTGGCGCAATGGCGTGGTGAAGTTATGGCGCATCCAAACAACCCGGTGCCACTGGTCGTTTTAATTTCCTGCGGTATTCAGTGGGTGTCTCACCCGTAATGCGCTGAAAGGCGCGAATGAAATGGAATCGATTGCTAAACCCGCTTCCGATGCCGACGGCCTCGATTTTGGCCCGGGGGTTGGACAGCAGCTTTTTTGAATGCTCGACACGAAGCCGGGTCAGCTCGGCAAGGAGGCTGTGACCGACATACTTCTGAAAATTGATTTGCACTTTGCGCAAGGAAACGCCGAGATTTTGCGCAATCACGCTCAGGCTGGTTTGCTCGAGATAGTGATCCCGCAGGAAGCGCAGAAAGCGGGCGCTGTCGAGATCGGCAAGAGCCACCGCATCGGTGGAGCGCCGGACGGTGACGCATTTTGGTTCAATACGGATCGGCATTTTCGGAGCGGGTTCCCCGTTCATCAAACGATCCAATAGGGCGGCAGCCTCGTACCCCTGCTGTTCGTAATTGCAGTTCACGCTGCTTACTGGCACCAGCGCCAGCTCGCAAACGATCTCCGAGTCGTCCACGCCAAGCACCGCATATTCATCCGGGACCGTCCACCCGGCGTCAGTCAATGCAAGGATCACGTTGATTGCATTCACATCGTTGGTCGCCATCAATCCCATCGGCCGTGGCAGCGAAGCGGCTTCCGCGACGAGGTTGCCAAAGGTCAGCGCGTGAAACCGGGCTCCTCCCGCTTCCGCCACGCGCTGAAATGAGCGACGTCGGGACACTTCCATCGCATTTTCTTCAAATGTGACAAAGCCCAGATCCCGGAATTTCAAGGAGAGGAGGTGTTCGGCGGCGAGTTGGCCAATCCGCTCATTGGACACCATCACGCGCCCCGCCGTTGGAACCCATTCCGTGCCTTGCGTCTCGACGACTGGAACACCGCTTCTGCGCACGAAGCCGATAATATCCTCTTGGGGATGGCTCATGCCGCAATAGACAATGATGCCGTCGCCGGTCCAAGGCTCCGGTGGCAGGCGGTGGTGTGCGCGCATTGAGCTGTCCAACACCCAGCGGTGCTCGGCCGCGTAACGCCCCACTCCGCGAAGCACTCGGTCCTCCCACCACGATTGCAGAAGCAGCACATGGCGGTGAATTTCGGGCGAACCTTTTGGGCGCGCAAATGGATTTTCGGTGATCACCGGGCAATCGCTATGAAAGTTTGTTGCTCCCTGGCTTCGGATTGTCACGTTTCGGGTTCTCTCACCGCGGCTCGCCGCACCAGGGAGGTTTTGTGAGTTTTATTTTGCCGAATTCCCGGAATCATACAAGGATACAATCGCTGCGGTCGTGTGTAATTTGCCCTTCAATCTGCTGACCCGGAGTGGTCTGGCACCCGAGCGGGATCGCCTCGATCACCACCATACAAGCACGCCAATTTTTCCCGTAACGACGCGATCATCGAAGGCCCCCGGGAAAATTCTCCAGTCCCCAATTTTTGTTGGGCGCTGGACCGAGTTTTAGCTCAAGCGTGCCGCCGACAACGATCTCTTTGTGATCCAGCCAGCACCGGTCAATCGGCTTGCCATTGAGCGTGGCAGATTGGATATAGCGCTCACCAGGACCATTGCCATGGGCGATGACTACAAATGTCCGATTCGTTCCATACATTGGGTCAATCCGGAGTGTGACCTTGTCGAAAAGAGGCGTGAAGATCTCGTAGCGGGTATCGCCAGGACAAGCTTGGTGGAGGCCACTCGCGCAAAGAACATACCAGGCCGACATCTGGCCCACATCATCGTCGCCAGCGAGTCCATCGGGTTGATCGCTGTGGGCCTTTTCGCAGATAAACCGCACCCATTTCTGCGTCAGCCAGGGTGCCCCCATTCGGTTGAACAGGAACGGCACCAATTGGACGACTTCATTGGCGTGATTATAATAGTCATTCCAGATGGAGGGATCAGGGGTTTTCTCCAAGAATTCGTTTAGCTGGGTCACAGCCTTCTCGGCCGCCCCCAGCAACTGAACCAGCCCGGGAACGTCGTGCGGAACGAACCAACCCTGCTGGCCCCAGTTGGATTCCACAGAGCCGCGCGTATCCAGCCGACCCTTTTCCGTCCACGGGATCCACTGTCCCTTGGCATCCTTGGGATGAAACCAGCCGACCTCCGGATCGAAATTATTCCGGTAGCTTTGCGCCCGCTTGGCATAGAGTTGCGCGTCCTCCTTTTTTCCGAGCGCCTCGGCCAAGCGCGATAGACACCATTCGTTGTGCGCATACTCTAAGGTCGTGGAGAGCCCGCCGGGCGAATAACCGAGTTCGCCATTGCCGAACTTCTCACAAGAGGCGCGGGCAGCGGTATACGCCCGCTCGACGTCATAGCCGCGGATGCCTTTGGCGTAAGCATCGCTCAGTACGACCACCGCCGGGTTGCCGACCATGCAACCGCTGTAAGCGTTGAGAAATTCCCAGCGTTCGAGGTAACCTTCGCCACTCTCCTTGGCCAAGTCCACCAGGGAGTTGATCGTGTCGTTGACGGCCGCCGTGTTGATGAGCGTCAGCAGCGGATACTGGCTGCGGAATACGTCCCAGCCGCTGAAGATCGTGCGCCGGACATAGCGATCCGCCTTGTGCGGCTTTCCGTCGCCGCCCGTATAGTTGCCATCGACATCGGCGAAGGCGCGCGGATCGATCATCGTATGATAGAGTGCGGTGTAGAAAGCCCGCTGCTGCTCCGGCGTGCCTCCATCCACCTCCATCTTTCCAATGGCGGTGGCCCATGCCTGCCGGGTCTGAGCCCGCACGGTGTCGAAATCCCACCCGGGGATCTCAACCTCGAGATTACGACGCGCACCCTCGATGCTCACGAAGGAAATGCCCGCCTTGAACTGCACCATCTCGCCGGCTTCCGTCGGAAACTCGCTGAAGAAGCCGATGTGCCGCCCCTCGAGCTCCCTGCAACCGGGAATCACCTTAGCTTTGGCGCAGAATTCGTGGAATTTGGGTGAGCGGACTTCTTTCTGTTTGGGCTGGAAATCATCCGGCAACTCGGCCGACCATGCGCCATAACTCTTTAGCGGACGGCTGAATTTGCCATAAAAATAGGCCGTGTAATTGGGTTTGCCAGCGCCGTTGAACCACCCGCCACCTTCGGGCGTGCAGCGCATCCACCCTGCGATGGTATTATCATTCACTACGCGGAAGAATTGCCGCACGGAGGTGCCGCCAACACGCCGGGCCAGATCGAGTTGGATGCGTGCCTGCTCATGCTTCGGAAAGGTAAAGCGCAGGATGCCCGCGTGGGGAGTGGCAGTCATCTCGGCGCGAATCTGATGGTCATCCAGCGTCACTGCGTAGTATCCGGCTTTGGCCACTTCGGTCTCGTGGCTAAAGGTCGAACGATACCCCGGTTCTTTGCGGTGTTCGCTCTTGAGCCACCCTTTATCTGTGAGCAGCGGTCCTGTTGCTGGAGTCACCAGTAGATTTCCAAGGTCTCCGTAAGCGCCCACCCCGCTCATGTGGGTGAAGCTGAACCCCTCAATGGAGTCGTGATTGAAGGCATAGCCGCATCCCAGATCGCCCCCGGTGTACGTGTCGGGGCTGAGTTGCACAAGGCCGAACGGCGTCGCTGCGCCGGGGAAAACTTTCCCATGGTGCGGTATGGTGCCGATCAGTGTATTAATATAGTCCACGGGTTCGGCGGCGCCGACAGGCAGCGTCCATACCCCGAACAGAGCGGCCAACAATATTTTTTTGATCATATTTTTTTATATATATCGCTTCAATTTGCCTTTATTTTCACCTCGCTGCTTTGCTGAACCTGGCAATGCGGCTGGCCTCTTTTGGAGGCAGTGATTCCCAAAAAGCTCATGAGTAAAAACGCACCAATAGAGCAGCATGTATACTTTATCATGCAACCCCGAAAAGCCGCTCATTTTGCGCTTGGGCTCGGGTCGCTACGCATGGAGGTTTCCGCCCCATCCTCTGTTTGAAACGGGGAGGCGGGAAGGCCCTCCTTGTTAAAAAGATTGCAGGTGGGGTTGTCTGCCCAGGCATAGCGCACCGCCACGGGCTCTTGCACCTCCGGGGCGCTCACCACCACGGTGTCCCTTTCAATTGCTGCATCGGCCCAAACCCACTTCCGGTCGGCCCCGCAGATTGCGAATCCCTCCAACTGGCTGCCCGGGCGGTTGCGCACCAGCGGCTTGGTTTCTTTGTGAGCAATGGAAACATCATAGGTGGCGGGCAGTTCCCGTGCCACCAACTCGCCTCCCACCGAATCGAAACTCAGGCGAATTTTACTCCCCTCCACTTTCATGGAGCGATAAACGGGGCCGGTGAAGCGCACCTCTTTCCCAAAAAGCTTGGCCAGTGCGATTTTGGCCAAACGCGCCCCCACCTCCTGTTTGTTAATCGGGTGAATATCGCCTGCCTCACCGACGTCGATCAACACGGCCATTCCTGTATTGGGCAGCCGGAGCGTCAGGCGTTGTGCTTCGCGCAAGTCCGCCCAGCAGCTTTCATCCGGCAACGGCTGCTTGGCCTTGAAATTGGCTAACTGGCAGTAATAGAATGGAAAATCGCCCATTCCCCAATGCGACCGCCAGTCGGCGATCAGCGCTGGGAACAACGTTTTGTAGTCCTTCGCCTGTTCCGCATTGTACGCATTGCTTTCGCCCTGATACCAGATGACCCCCTCCATAGCGTAAGGGACGAGCGGTGCGATCATGGCGTTGTAGAGGAAGGTGGGGTGTGGCTTTTGGTCGGGTGGATACTGCTCCAATGGCTTGGGCGCGGGTTTGCCGGGGAGTGGCTTGGGAGGAAGCGGCTTGCCGTCCTGCCTTGCACGGTTCACTGCGGCTTCCCATTCGGAAAGTTTTGCTTGGTTAGCTTGGTTTGCATCCTGCCATGCCTTAAGTTCTAGAGAATACTCAGACGCATCTTTTTGAAATTTGGCTTTGAGGGTGGGCAAATCGTTGATGAGGGTAGTGTAACGCTGCACGATGTCTTTCAACTCAGGTTCTTTTTGCAATCCGGCGAGGCTGGTCCATGCCTCGGCGGGTGTCCCGCCCCAACTGCTTGCGATCATGCCCACCGGCAATCCGGTTGACCGGTGAAGTTCCCGGCCAAAGAAATAACCTACCGCAGAAAACCCTCCCCATCGGCCGCCCTGTCCAAGATTTTCTGGATTGCATTCCAGCCATTGGCCTCGCACATCAGCCAAGGGTTGGAACGAGGCGGCTCTTTCGACTTTAAAGAGACGGATCTTCGGGTAATGGGCTTTGGAGATTTCCTCGACCGCATTCCCCGCCGCCACGATGGCGATCTCCATGTTGGATTGGCCGGAGCAGATCCAGACAGTGCCAACCAAGACATTGTTGATGCGGATTTGGTTTTTGCCCTCCACGGTCATGATCCCGGCAGTATTGATTGCCAGCGGGTTCAGCTTGATTTGCCACTTGCCATTTGCATCCGCCGTTGAGGAAACCTTCTGCCCCGCAAAACTCACGGTGACTTTTTCCCCGGCATCAGCGGTGCCCCAGACCGGCACCGGCTTGTTGGCCTGCAGAAGCATGTTGTCGCCAAACAGAGCGGGCAGCTTCACGTCGGCCTTCAGGGATTGGCCAATTAGGATCATCCCAATGAATATTGTTTTCTTAATCATATTTTTCATTTTTTTACTCGTCGGTGCGGAATGGAGAGGCTGGAAGCCCGCTTTTGTTGAAAAGGTTGACGTCGGGGACGTTCGCCCAGCCGTACCGTACCGCAACTGGCAGCGCTACCTGATCGCTGCTCACGACGACCTGATCTCCGCTGATCGCTGCCGTGGCGGGGACAAAGTTTTTGTCCGCTCCAGCGATCGTGAACCCCTTCAGCGCACCATCCTTAGCGACAAGCCCCCCGCCAACGTGAGTAAAAGTGAGGGTGGCTTTGTTGCCCTTAACCTTCAGCGCATCAAAAACCGGCCCGCTAAATTCGATCTTTTCTCCGTACGCGACAGCGCGGGCGGCCAGCGCGAGGCGCGCTCCGACGGGTTCCTTTTGCCGGGGATGGATGTCCTTGGGATCCCCAACGTCGGTTGTGACTGCCATAGCCGTGTTCGGCGTCTTCAGCCAGCTGAGGAGCTGGGACTCCCGGATCTCGGGGGGCATGTCTTGGTGCGGGGCGATCTGGACGAAGAGAAACGGGAATTCTCCCTGGCCCCACGCATCGCGCCAGCTCTTGATCATGGCCGGGAATAACGTCTGATACTGCATGGCGCGCAAGTAGTTTGACTCGCCTTGGTACCAGATCGCGCCCTTGATGGCGAATGGCTGGAGCGGCGCGATCATGGCATTGTAGAGACAGGCGGGGCCGTTATTCACGGGATTGGCTGGCGCCTTTGGCTTGCGGGGAGAGGGCTTGCCGGCCGCCTTGGCCTTTTGGTCGTCTGCGTTCCATTTTTCAAGCAGCGCAGGCTCGTCCGTTTTGTATTTTTCCAGGCGGGCCGGGTAAGCTTGGAGGGCTTTTTCATGCTCGTCGAGAATGTCGCGCAGTGCAGGATTCGCTTCAAGCGCCTCGCGGCTCGCCCACTTCTCGGCCGGCGTACCGCCGAAATTGGCGCCAATCAATCCCACCGGAACGTGCTGTGTTTTTCTTAAATCGCGCCCAAAAAAATAGCCGACCGCGGAAAAGTCAGCCAACGTCTCGCTGGTACATTCGCTCCAGCTTCCTCCCACGTTAGATTGCGGCTCGGGTTTGCCTTGGCGAGACACGTTGAACAGGCGGAGCAATGGATCGTGAGCATTTTTCAAAACGTCCTCTTGATTTACCAGGCCGGTCTGCCACTCGCCTTTGTTGGCGACGGAAAACTGCATGTTCGACTGGCCGCTGCACACCCAAACTTCGCCCACCAAGAGGTTCTTAATCTCGACCTTATTAGCGCCGGAGATCGTCATGGTCTGCGGCGTCTCGCTGGCCTTGAGCGGAGGCAATACGACCTTCCACTTTCCGCCCTTGGCAACCGTCTCGGCTTTCTGCCCGGCAAAGGACACCGCGACCATCTCTCCCTCGTTCGCTGTGCCCCAGACCGGCACCGGCATGCCTTGCTGGAGAACGGCGTTGTCGGAGAAAAGAGCATTCGGCGTGACGTCCGCGCGCAGCGCCACCAGAGGCAGCAGAAGGGCGAGAGCGAGAGAAAGGAGAGGGTTTTTCATATTGGTTTTTGGAGAGGTTATTGCAGCAAGAAACTGGCTGGCGCAAACGCGTGGAGCGGGAACTTGAGCTCGCCGGATTTGATGGGGATTGGCTCGCCGGTCTTTTCGCCGCGGAGGTTGACGGGGATGGCCGACGTGAACTTTGGTCCGGCCGGAAGCGTGACGGTGAGCTCGCCGGAGGTGCCCGCCTGCTCCCAGACGCGCAGCAGGGTTCCCTTGTTTCCGTCCGGATCAGAGCCGTAGGCGGTGATCGTGATGCCCGGCCGAGAAACGGCCAAGCCGGAATTTTCCGCGGGAAGAGAGCCTCCCGGGCCCCCTGCAACAACCGACAGAAGCGGATGGCGGGCCTCGAGGGCCGGGTTGAGGAGAGCCTCGCCGATCGCCTGCCCCTTAGCAATCGTCCACAGGCGCACCCGCGAGCTCCACGTGCCCGGATACCAGTACCGGTAGTTGGTATTCCATTGGTTGTTGTAGAGGTTCAGATAGACGGCCGGCTTTTTTGGGATGAAGTCGAGCGAGAATTTCCAGCAGCCCGGAGTATCGAGGCTGATGAGCGGGTGGTCGATCGGGCACAGCGCGATGCCGGCCCCGTCGGGCTCTGTGATCGCGACCCCGCTGCCGACGGCATACATGTCCCGATTAGCGCCGGGCAGGATGTCCTTGGCGGGATCCATCACGCCGAGGTTGCGGCCGACGCGGAATTGCGGGTCGTTGATTTTAAACGGGAGGCAGAGCCAGTCGGCTTCGGGCCAGTTGTCCTTGGCCTTGTCTTTGATGGTCAATTCGAGATCGAGATACGGCTGGTCATCGCAAAGCGTAACGCGCAGGGATGTGGCCGGGAGGTGGTTGGCCGGATCGCCCGGCATGTCCATCACGGCGGTTTGTTTCACGCCTTCGCGGATAAGCTTGAGTGAACCATTGGCCGGTGAGGCTGCGCGGTAGGGGACGTCCTTGGGCAGCCCTGGCTTGTACAGGCCAGGATGAAGCCTGTCGCCCCAACGGCTCTGCAGGTAATCCCGGCAGTAGTCCGCAGTTTGTTGAAAGGAAAACCGTTCGTTGAGATACTGCCCGAGGCCTTGGGCTGCGGTGGCGTCCACCCACTCCCTCCCGGTGCGCCTGTCCACAAGCGAGGAGATCGTGCCGAGTGCGGGATCGAGCTTCACTTCGAAGAACTTGTTTTCCAGCACGGCGGCGTCTGTCGTGGGTTTGCTCGCCGTCGGAGCCGGAAACGTTTTGTAGCCGCACGCCGGCACATTCTCGACGAATACGGATTGTCCGGAAGCTTCGACGATGCCAGACCGCATCCAGGGCAGCGGGTTGTAAACGACTAGGCGGGAACCGGTGCCTTGCACCGCGCCAGCAAGGGTAGCGAGATTTTTTTCGAGAAGGGTGGAAGTGATTTTTCCTGCGGTGCGGATGTAATCGGTCTTGTCCTCCCAGGAGCCTTCCAGGTTTGCGAATGCATCTGGCGGAAGTTTTTGAAAGGCTTCGCCGTAGGTATTGGCGGCTTTTTCTCCGCCCCAGGTGTGCTCGACGTAGAGGAGGCTCTGCTCGTATGCGTGCGCCAGTTTTTTCGAGGGATCGCCGACCGGCACCCCCCAATTGCGAAGCTCGGTATTGAGCACCTCGACATCCGGCAGGAGCGGGCGCATGGTGCGCGCAATCTGCATCCCTCCGGGATCGCACATGCAGCCGTGAATCCAGGTGTCGGGCATCTCGCCCCTGACGACGGGCAGCTCAGGCTTCTCGGCGAGAATCGCATCGGCAAATTCCTCCATCGTGCCCATGCGGACTTTCACCCCTGGCAATTTTTCCGCGACTTCCGCGAACATTTTTTTGATGCCGTCGGTCTTGGGTGGCCCGGAGTTGTCAGGGGTGACGATGAGGGCAAGCCATGTCTTGTAGGGCCAGTCGGCCGGCGGCAGCAGGTTCTGTCCGATAAACGGATCGTTGCGGCCTCCATATGGCCAAAATGCGGTGCAAGTTCCGTAGAGGCTTGAATACATCGTCAGCACATGCGAGCCGTCCGGGCCCTCCCACCAGAAGATGGGCGGCAGGTTGTGCACAGAACCGCTCGGCCAGTTGCAACCGATGTGCATGAACTTGATCCCGCCATGCGCCAGCCCCGTCGCCAGCGAACCCGCTTGGGAAGGCACATCCGTCATCTTCGCGCCTCGTGCTAGCGGCAGTCCGTAGCGGCGGGACACGGCATCGGAGAATAAGAAGCCGCGCGCGAATTCCTCCGGCTCCAACAGCTCGGCTTCCATGCTGAAAGGCAGCGCATGGGTCACAAAACGGCCCGACTTGACGGCGGCATCCAAACGCTGACGGCGTTCGGGCGTTTGCCCCGGCCAATCCTCCAGCACCTTTTCCATCACCCACCCGGGAGCCGTCCAGACGAACTGCTGCTCGGGCGGCAGCGCCTTTGATTGATCCATGAGATCGAGCGCGCGATCGATCATCGTGGTGCGGTAGTAACTCAGCAGATCCTTGACCCGGTGCGTGTACCCGATGTCGAAGTGCGTCTTGCAAACGACGATGATCTCTTTGACGGGAGCCGTCCCGCCCGCTGCGGGCTCCGCAGAAGAAAGGATCGCCCACGGAGCCAGCAGCAGGGCGGCCTTCAGGGATTGACCAATTCGGATCATCCCATTGAATATTGTTTTCTTAATCATATTTTCCATTTTTTCACTCGTCGGTGCGGAATGGAATTGCGGGGAATCCATCTTTGTTGAACAGGTTTGCCCAGGGCCGCTTGACGCTCCATGCATAGCGCACATACAGCGGCTCGGCCACCGCAGCGCTGGAAATGACAACACTGTCCCCCTCAACGGTTGCATCGGCCCAGCGGAAAACCTTGTCAGCGCCCGCGACAGCAAACCCCTGGAGCCGGTCTCCATGCTTGAAGGCCAGTCCCTGGCCGACATGCGTAAAGGCGACCCGGATCTTGCCCCCTTCCACGCGGTGTGACTGATAGAGCGGTCCGTAGTATTCCAGTTTTCTGCCATAAGCCACGGCCAGGGCGACATCCACGTCGCGGTGGGCATAACCGGATTTGTTGACCGGGTGAATGCCGGGGCCCAGATCGCTGCTGATCGTCATGGCTGCCCCCGGATAGCGCATGATTCGGATGCTCGCCTCCACGGCGTCACCGTCCTCGGGCACGGCAGCAGGCAGCGGCTCGAATTTTTGCGCCTGGCTGGTGACGGGATTCTGGTCGTCCCAGGCACAGCCGCCGCCGTTCGGCTTTTGAACATAGATAAACGGGAAATCACCTTGCCCCCATTCCTTACGCCAGCCGCGAATGAGCGCGCCCATCAGGGTAAACTGGTCCACCCCTTCGATGGCTGTTCCCCCTTCCCCCTGATCCCAGAGCACGCCCCGGATAGCCAACGGTTGCAAGGCCCGGATGAATGGCTCGTAAAAATGCCCAATTTTACCGTAACACTCCCCCGGCTTGACCGGCTCATCGGGTTTGCGTGGCATCCGGGTCGCCCCCTTGGCTTTTGCCACTTCAACGGCTTTTTCCCATTGGGCCAACTGCTGTTGGTATTGCTGCCAGGCCTTTTCCGGGGAATAAACTGCCGCGGCCTTGGCTGCCACCTCCTGACAGCTGGCATCGCAACGGTAGGCCTCCTCGCTCAGCCAGAATCCCGACGGCGTCCCCCCCACCGCCCCGAGCATCAGGCCCACGGGCACGCCCAACTCCTGGTGCAGACGCACTCCAAACGCGAAGAACTGCGCCGAAAAAATGCCGATGCTCTGCCCGTCAGCTACTGCCCAACGCCCCTCGGCATTTGGCCAATCCCGATCGGCTCGAAGCAACAGACGGAGCCCCGGGTACGGAGCGGCGGCAACCTGGGCGGCGAGGACCGGATCGCCCTGGACGTAGAGGCTGACGGCATTCATCATGTTCGACTGGCCGGAGCCCACCCAGACTTCGCCAACCAGCACGTCGGAGACCATTATTTTTGAATCCCGGATTTTTGATTGGACAATCAGCTCTCGCCCCTCGGCGCTGGCGGCCATGGGATCGAGCTTGGCCATCCACTTGCCGCTCGCATCCGCCGTAACTTCTTTGTGCTGGCCGGCGAACTCCACGGCGATTGTCTCGCCCGGCGACGCGGCACCCCAGATCGGAACCGCCATTTCGCGCTGAAGCACCATGTGGCTGGAAATTACCGGCGCCAGTTTCAACGGCGCGTTCGGTGCCGGTTTGATTTCTGGGGCAGTGCCGGTTGCGGAAACCGACGCCCAGCACAACGCCGCCATTCCAATAAGCAATGTTTTACGATGCATAGTTTACCTTTTGCAATTTCAGCTTCAGAAATTCATCGCTTCACAGCAGCAAGTGCCCAGCCTGGCTCAAAGCAGTGAGGGATATGGGGTTAAACGTGGGGAGTCGTTCAATGGAGCTATCACTTTCAGCCTGCCTCAGAAATGCGCTTGCCTGACCGGCTCGTCCCAAGGCCCCGGCTCGATATGAACCTCTTTGCCTGTGTCGGCTGATTCACGGGCCGCCAATACTGCCGCGGTGAGTTTGAATGCTGTTGCATCCAAGATAAACTCGGGCTTGTCCAAGGAGGCCAAAAATTCGCGATAGATTGGGACGCCATTTTCCCCAGGATAAATGATCGTTTCACTTTTGGTTGGAGTGATCAAACTCAACTGCCCTGTCGAGCCGTTTGCTTCCAAAACCCCTTTGTTGCCAACCACGCGAATCCAGTCATCACCCCAAGTTGGCGCCGGATCAGGGCGACAGAGATCCACGCTGGCAGTCATCTGTACACCGCCTTGAAGCATGAAGACCGCTGCGCAAGCATCCTCACACTTGCTCATTGAGGGGTGGGCTCCGTTGGCCTGCATGGCAAAGACGCTGACCGCATCCAAACCGGTGATAAAATGCGCCATATCCAAATTATGAATACCAATCCACGGCCAGGTGCCCCCGTAGCTTCGGCGCTCGTTAAACCAATCAGGACGCACCCCCCATTTATAGGATTTGCGCGTATTAACCAACACAGGACGACCGATCTCTCCTTCCTGCACCAGTTTTCTTGCTGCCACAAATGCCGGAACCGCCCGCATGGAGAGCATGGCCATGACCCGGCGACCTCTCGATTTCGCGGCCAGATAGAGCGCTTCAAGCGCCTCCCGGTCAAGTGTCAGCGGTTTCTCAAGGATAAGGTGGCATCCTGCCTTTAAACCCATCAGAGCGGTGGGCTGAATATGGTCTGGTCGCGTGCTGACCACCAGAACATCGGAAGCGGCTTGTGTGAGAAGCTCGCCAACGGAGGTATAAGATTTGGCCGCATTGCGCACCAGCCAGGGATGCGCAGCAAAAGTGCCAATATCTTCACCCTCGTAAGCCGGAGAGATGCCGCCTGCGCTTAGCCCCTTCGGAATCCCGAGCAATTCGTCCAACACGCAGACTCCGTGACCGAAACCTCCGGCGAACGCAAGGCGTAGCGGTGATGAAGAAGGGGATTGCACAGACTCAAGAATGGAGCTGATAACTGCGGCGGTCGATGAAAGGAATCGCGCGGAAATTTATCGAAACTGAACTTGCTGCTCCAATCAAGAAAGGGGCAAAAGGGCATCCAGCCTCACTTTGTTCGTTTTTGCAAATATTCTGTGCTCTTTGAAAAATCGACACCAAATGGGTACTGGGCGTTAATGGCGATCTGATGCACTCATTCCATTCAGATCGAGTTCCGTTCCTGAAACTTCGCTGTTTCCGGGGGATTTGGAAATGCGGACTGCCTTTCCGGCCAGTAATTCTAGAAAAACCATGAAACCTGTGCGCCTTGCTATCATCGGTTGCGGTGGTTATGCATTTCAACTGATCAAGAGGATTTGGACTCTCCCAAGGGAAGCAGTCCTCGTAGCAGCAACATCCAGCAGGCCCGAGAGCCCAGAGAGTCGCGCGGTTTTGGAAAAGGGGGTTCGCTTGTTTTCAACTCTCGAAGAGTTGCTTGCTTTCGCCCCGGGAAAAATCGATGCGATCCTCAATCCCACCCCCATTCCTGTGCATCGGGCAACGACCCTGCGCTGCATTGAAGCGGGCTTGCCGGTATGGCTCGAAAAGCCCGCAGTGGCAACATTGGAGGAAATGGATGATCTCTTGACCGCATCGGCGCGCACGGGAGTTCAAATTGATGTCTGCTTCAATTCCCTTTATTCCTGTGAAGTTCAAGAGCTGAAAGCGGAGTTGGCGGCGAAGAAATATGGCGCCATTCGGAGAGTGCGGGGTGTTGCTGGCTGGATCCGCCCAACGGCGTATTTTGAACGCAACAACTGGGCGGGAAAACTTCAACTCGGCCCCGGCAAAGTCTATGATGGAACCATTAACAACCCTCTCGCACATTTGGTTTGCAATGGCCTCTACTTCGCAGCCCCGGCGCACGATGCGCTTGCCACACCCACATCGGTTGAGGCCCGACTTTGGCACGCCAATGCGATTGAAAGCGAAGATACAAGCAGTCTTCGGATTATGACTCGCGACAAAATCGAAGTGTTGTTGAACCTCACACTTTGCGCAGAGGAACTCATTGAACCGCTCACAGTGATAGACACGGAAAAGGCAACCATCACTCACCGCAATTTTCGAAGCATCGAAGTCGCATGGCACGATGGCCGCACAGAACTCCGGGAGAGTTACAAGGAGGATCGGATCGAAATGATTGAATCCCTCTGTGCCAACTCAAGGGAGGCGGGCCGCCGCCTTTGCTCCCTGGCAATGACACGCCCATTCACCCAAGTTATCAACAAAGCCTTTGAGCAAGTGCTTGCACAGAATGAGGGAAGTATTCCCTCCATTGATAGCAGACTCATTGAACGGCATCCTTCTGGAGAGTCTACCGCAACCCGCATCATCGGTATCAACAAATTGCTGATGGAAGCTCATGAGGCAGGGTGCCTGATGGAACTCCCCAGCTTGGCATCGAGAAAATTAGAGTTATCCGAACTCGCTACCGCGGCAGCAAATTTTTCTCTTCCCCATGCATAAGCATATCTCCAGGGTTGCCTTTCCACTTTGTCGACGCATGGTCGCTGGAACCGGGCAGGCCCATCACCGAGTTGATTCGCTCGCGAATAAAACTGCCGAAACGGCAACATCATATTGGACATGTTAATCTAAGTTATGTCGAAACAGATCGTTCTCTCCATTTTTATTACTCTTGCTTTCATCCCGATGCTGAAATCGGAAGCGCAACCGCTTGGAGTGCCTGAGACGAGCAAGCAGCGCGACGCGCACGGCCCGATCATGCGCGGGAAACTGCTGAAAATAGAGAACACTTTTTATATAGTAAGCGTTGACGGCAGCGAGGGAAGCTTCACGGTGAAGTCCAAGAAGACGGGCAAGAGCTTCCTGACCAGCGGCAAACTCGGCTGTGCGGACGGATCCGCACAGGTCGTCAAAGTTGTTGATAAAAATTTCGGCATCGGCAGCGGCATTGAGGTGCAATCTTCCAATGGCAATCGTGATCGCATTGCGGTCTTCCCCGACATGCCCTTCGTCCTATTCTGCTCGACCTTGCACAACGGCGGCGCCGAGCCGATTGTGGTAAATAGTGTGCCGACAATTTCCGCGGTAGTGGATCTTAACAAACCGGCCACTTCGCTCAAGACCCTTGGAACCGGAGGCTTGCTTGCCCCGGCAACGAAACCCGGCAGCTATGCCTTCCTGGCCATCGCCGACCCCGAGACCCGGAACGGTGTGGTTGGCGGGTGGATCACTCACGAGCGCGGCAGTGGCGTTGTATTTTCAGATGACCAGGGGGATGCGGTTGGAATCCGGGCGCAGCTTGATTATGGCCGATTGCGGCTTGAGCCCGGCTCCGATGCGGGCACAGAAACTTTCGCCTTCGGATATTTCGACGACGCCCGGCTGGGATTGGAAGCCTACGCTGACGCGGTGGCGAAACATTATCAAGTTAAACTGCCGCCACATCCTGCCGGCCTCTGCACCTGGTATATGGAAAAGTTTGCTGGCGCCTGTGACGAACAACACGTGGCCGAACTGGCTTCCTACGCGGCAGAAAACCTGAAACCTTTCGGGTTCGATTTCGTCCAGATCGATGACGGCTGGCAGGAAGGGATCGGAGGCAATGGCCCCTGCAAGAACTTCACCACCCACCGTCCGAGTGGCAATTACCCCTCGGGGATGAAGGCTATCGCCGACAAGATATCGAATTTGGGACTCACCCCCGGAATCTGGTTCATGCCGTTTGCTGGAACGGCGAGCGACCCCTATTTCAAGGACCATCAGGACTGGTTTGCGACGGGGACCAATGGCCTGCCTTATGAAACTCGCTGGGGCGGCACGTGTCTGGATATGACCCATCCCGGTGCCCGGGACCATCTGAGCGGCATCGTCGACAACATCGCTCACAAGTGGGGCTACCGATTCTTCAAAATGGACGGGTTTTGGACCGGTAGCGCGACCCCCCTCACTTACGTGAATGACGGCTACCGCCCGGACTCCATTGGCGATGCGACCTTCGCCAATCCCGACAAGACCAATATCGAAGCGTTGCGTGAGGGCACCAAGCTGATCCGGAAAACCGCAGGCCCGAACGTTTTCCTGCTGGGGTGCTGCGTCTCGCAGAACATGCGTAGTTTCGGGGGCTCTTTCGGCCTGTTGGATGCCATGCGTGTTGGCCCGGACACCGGCGCAGGCAACATCGGCGCCGTGCACGCCTCGCGGTTGTGGTTCCTCAACGGAAGGGTTTGGTGGAACGATCCCGACTGCGTCTCAGTACGTGAGGCAAGGCCGCTGGAGCAAGCTCGGCTGAACGCCTCGTTCACGGCCATTGCCGACGACCTGTTCTACAACAGCGATTGGCTGCCCGATCTGTCACCCGAGCGGCTGGATATTCTCCGCCGTTGCATGCCCGCCCATGGGGCAGTGGCGCGGCCCGTGGACGTTTTCGACAACCAACCGGCCCGCGTCTGGCATGTCTCCGACATGCACAACACAAACCGACGTGACGTGGTGGCGCTTTATAATTGGGACAAAAGACGGGCCACCATGAGCTGTCCTTTGAAACGTATCGGCCTGGCCCCGGCGAAGGAATATGTCGGATTCGATTTTTGGGCCGGCAAATTCCTGGCCCCGTTTAAGGACGAACTACGGGCAGACCTCCCTCCCGGCGGGTCCTGCCGGATCATGGCTATCCGTCCCATCGCCGACCACCCGCAGGTCATCAGCACCTCGCGCCACGTGACGCAAGGGATGATTGACCTCCTTGAGGAAAAGTGGAATGCACCCGCACTTGAGGGCGTCAGTCGGCTCGTCGGGGCCGATCCTTACGAGTTGCGCGTGGTCGTGCCAACGGGTAAAAACTCTTGGTCGCTACAGGCGGTCAAAGTCTCCTCTGAAGATGAAACTGCGGGGGTAAGAGCCGAATTTCGGCAGGATGGCCCCCGGATTCGCGTGACGCTCCGAGGTTCAGCTAACCGCGACGTACGCTGGAAAATGCTGTTTGCCCCAAGCAGCATCAGAGCAGATGTCCCCATGCAACCACGCAATCTCAAGGCCAAGGATGACGGCCAAGAGTTGACAGTTACATGGGATGAGACTGGAGCAGAGGCCTATCGTGTCACGCAGGGCGACGGGATGACCGCCACGATTCCAACTGCCGCATACCGTTCCAGCGACTTCCAGCGTGGCGTCACGACGAAATATTCCGTGCAGGCAATCGGCTGGGACGGGTCGCTATCTACAGCCAGTTCGATTGAGGTCACACCTGAAAAGTTCATCGCTCCCCCACTGCCGCCTCTGCCTGACATCTATTTCGACACCTTGCCCATAAAGGAAAAATCAACCTTGCCGGGCAAGTTGGGCATCAATAAAAGCGTCTCCGATAAACCGCTGACCGTGGGCGGGCAGACCTACAAAAAGGGTTTGGGGGTTTATGCGCCTTCCCTGCTTGTTTACGAGATCCCCCGGAACGCGAAGCGATTCGTCGCGGGCGCGGGCCTTGCGGTCATCGACAAGAGGGCCAGCGTGGTATTCGAGATATATGGGGACGTCAAGGAGATGGGCGAAACGCCGGTGCTGCTCGGACGGAGTCCTGTATTGTCGCCGAAAACGATCACGTCATGGAGCTTTGACCTCCCTCTTGACGCACGCTATCGTGAAATCAGGCTGGTGGTTACGGATGCAGGCGACGGCAACGCCGGGGATGAAGCCAACTGGGTGAACGCCGGATTCATGATGAATTAGAACTGAGCTGTTTAAGCTGAACCGGCGCTATGGGCGGATTCGATCAATCGCAGTCCGTGGCGGTCGGGCTATTTGCATCGGGCCGGGTAAATTGCGCAGGTAGGTGTACAAACCCGGCGCGCTCTGGCGGCGTAACCTTCAATTCTTTAAGCTTTCCCGCTTCCAGTCGCCCTTCGACGGTCGTCTGCATTGGGGCAAAAATTCTGAACTCGACATCCCATTCTTTGGGCCATGCGGGAAAGAGCAGGATTTTTTCCTCATGGTGCTGAATGAGCATTGATTGCAGGGCCCTGCTCGCAACGGCGCCATTGTCCATGTCGGGTACCCAGTCAAAACCGATATCCCAGAACGCAGGAAAACTAGCAGTCCTGAATTTTCGGTGGAATCGGGCTTCCACCTGGCTCTTGGCCTCTGCGGCCAGACCACACATCGCGGCTTGGATCGGATCCTGCGCCCACCCCCAGTTATGTGTAAACCGCCGATTGAGGTAAGAACGCTTGGCAAGTTCGAGATCTCCGTTGCTGATGCAGTGAGCGCGGTATGGGAAGATGGCGTAGAGTTCCGGGTTCTCGACATTCCAACCTTCAGAGCGAAGCTCTTGAGCCGGGGCGATGCGGGTCTGTTCCGGCTCGCCATATCCCGGAGGAATATCCAGCGGCAGCCCCAGCGGTCGCCAGGCCTGCGCCATTCGGGCTTCAGAGATTGGAAATGGGGTGGACACTTTGCACAGCGGTATTTCCGGGATCATCGCGAGCAGCTCGCGCGTTAGCTCGCCAATGGATTCACCCGCGCAAGTCAGGCTGAGCATACGCTGGCCCACCATCCCTAGTCCAGCTACGCATGGCAGTGGGTTGATAGCATCATGATATTGCTCAAGCGAAGTGCCTTGGATGATCAGCTTCCCGTCTTCATCGCGCTCAAAATGGTTCCTATAAAACTGCGCCGCGCCCTCCCAGAGCGGGAGGATCAGTTCCCGCAAGAGATTTTGATCCCCGGTGAACTCAAAGTAATCCAGCGCCAGCATCAGGAATTCCAACTCCGGCGAGTAGTAGTGGAATTGCCATGTTTGATAGAGGCTTGCAGGATCCTTCGCGGAGCTGGTCCAACCAGACGGCGACCCCCAGATCGACATGTTGTCCGAAATGAGCAGGCCATCATGGCCGTAAATCTTCTCGCATTTTTTCCTGGCGGCCGGAAGCAGCCGTTCATACCAGCGGAAGAAAGGCGTCATCATTTCAAAATCGCCGGCATGTAACATCGCCCAGTAGGGCAGCCGCGTGTTTTGCATGAGATTGGAGTTGCCCCAGCGTCGATAGTCAGCGTTGTAGGTTTCGCTCTTGCCGTTTTCATGTATGACATGCCAGTCGACATTGAAGAGCGATCCATTGAAATGGATGGGGCCAATTCCTCTTCCTGCGCAGAGTTGCATGTAACGCTGCAACTGATAGCACATCCCGACGTGTTCAGCCGATTGATCACCCGAAATCCGGATGAAATGGCTCCCGAATTTTTCCATCCACCAGAGGACGTGTTTTTCACGCGCATCATCATAGTGATCAAGGGAGGGTTGCAATGCCCGCAGATCCGTTTTCCAAATTTCAACATCGGCTTCCTGTCGTGACAGGCACGTGACAGCGATCGTGCAGCGCTGGGTGGCTTCTTTGGTGGCCAAATGAAGCGGGGCCAGAGCGTGAAGCTGGGGCGATGCAATCACCGCGCCTGTGATGCGATCCCTCAAGGGATTATAGACAATTTCCGGGAAAGAATCGCATCCTGTCTTACGAAGATCTTCATCCCAAACCGTCTGGGTGGGATTGCAATGTGCCCAGAGAATTGCATCCTTCTCCTCAAAGAATCGGTCGGGCTCAATGGTGATGAAAGGCTCCGGGCAATTCACCCGGTCTACGACGCCCATAATCTCACCAAAATCCCAGACTGATTTCAGCGCAGTCGACATGGGCCGCGGAAATTGGCGCCAATTTTCCAATTTTACCGAGCAGACAAAAGGGGCTGCATCCTCGATATTGACGAAAATATTTGGCGAGAAGGCATCAACCCACACTTCAATCTTAAGGCCCTCGGAGAGAACGGATGCAATCCCTCGAGAAACATCGAGGCTGAACTGGAATGGCCGCTTTCCTGAAAATGGATTTGGTTTGAGCGAAACGCGAACCCTTCCGAGTTTTAAAAGCTGGTTGTGTTCGGAAAACGCATCGGACTTGGCAATATAAAAGAGCAGGTCGCCCTCATCTTCCACCCAGAGATTGATGGCGATATCCCCGTTGCCAAGTGGAACGGAATCCGAGCTGTCCAACCCACGCGCATTCCAAGAGATAGAGTGGTGGTTCCAAGAGTAAGGCAGCCCCGTTTTCATAAAAAATATTGTTTATTCCCGTAATAGGAAATGTGCGGATATGCGAATGGGTTCACACGCAACAAGCTTCTTTGAGTGAGGGGGCTGATGTCAAACCCTCCAGACAATCCGAAAATTACAGAAACCAAGCGGTGCAATCGCCTGCTGCTTCGCAATCGACCTCGTCTGGGCGACTCCGAGGGTCTGGGTTGCGATTTATTTGTGACGGGGCGGATAGGGGTAAATGCCGGGAAAAACGTTGTTCGCTTTTTTCGATATGACCTTCGGATCCGCGGCGATTTGCTTGCGCCAATTCAGGAAAGTGGTTCCTTCCAGTTGATGAAAGGCGTGGCAGAAATGGGGCGCGCTGGCAAAGCCACTCTGCCGTGCAATATCATCAGTGAGCCCTTCACTGACGGCTGCAATCCGCTTAGCGCAGTCGATTTGGGCAGACAAGAAAAGGGTTTTGGGCGATAGGCCATAAATCTCGTGGAAAATGCGTCGGAGGTGAGCTGCAGAAACGCCTACTGTAGCGGCCACCTCTTCCACGAGGGGGCGCTTGGGGAGTTGGCTTGAAAAATAAGCCAGGGCTTTGTTGGCGATTACTTGGTGGCGAGTACAGAGACTGGACGCGTTCTCCGCATGCGCAAGGCTGGGGGCTCCAACCAGCAGGGAGAGTTCGGCAAGAGCCCGGTTGAAATACAGCGGGCTCAGAACGCTCATTACAAGATAGTGCTGCTTTATTTCTTCCGCCAGGGACCGTACGAAATCGACCTCTTTAGGCTTGAGGTCAGCATAGAGAAACTTCTTCGTTTCAAAGAGCTGCCTCAAAGAGGCATCGATTGCGGAGAAGTGAAAAACGATCCGCTCAACAGGCCCTTTGTTGCTCCACCAGGAATAAGAGATTCCGGGAGGCAGGAGCCAAAGCCGATGGCAAACGGGAGTTTCTTTTTCCCCCTCCGAGAAGAAAGGGGCGGCAGCACCTGTGAGAACGAGATAAAACTCCCAATTAGAGCGCTGGAGAACATCCGTAGGACGCCTTTTATAAGTTCTACATCCATTGACGAAATACATCAGCATGATAGACGGTATTTACAGCCTCAATAACTTTAATCAAGCCATTTCCCCGGAATCTGAACCGTGTTCCTATGAGTTCTTAACGTCAGCGGTTCTTGGTTTTTATTTTGTTTTCTGTTTCTGAGTTCCTGGGTTGAAGTTTTCGCAAAAGCGCACATTTGCCACGAAAAGCAGCACCTGAAAAAAGCTGCGCAGTTTTCAATCATTATTACTGTAGACAGAGTTCCCCAGACTCCATCCGTTCAATAATGATCGGCTGATTCAACCCCAACCTGGCTGCCCCTAAAGCCACCACCTTCGCGCAGATTGGGGCGATATTCATATCAACGCAGATGCTTGAAGACAGACACAACGGCCTCCGATTTTTCCACCCAAAAATGAAACGTATATTCCGCCTGATGTTAACCGCCCTGCTTTTGGGGCCGCTATCCATGCTCCGATCGGCTGAGCCTTCGCACGCCCTCCTTGCGGGGATGGCAGGAACGGTAAATGCGGCGGAGCCCGTGCATGTATACGATGAGAAGGATCGGATTATTATGGAGAATGGGCTGATACGCCTGACTTATAATGTTCGTTCGGGCAATTTCGATTCCGTTCAGGCGTTTAGGGAGGGGAAATTTGTGGAGGTGGGCGGGGCATTTTACTTGGACGCCAATGGTGGTCGCTCTACACAGCCGAAGACTTCCCAATACGTAGGAGCTTTGAAAGGGGGACAGTGCAGTATTATTCATAGGGGGCCAGATATTGCGGAAATTATTGTGAGAAACGGCTGGGAGAATTTTCCATTTCGCACCGAGGCGCATTTCCGCCTTGCCCGGGGTGAGAGCGGGTTCCATGCCTACGTGGTTTTTTGTCATGGGAGCGGAGATCCTGGAGGCACAATTGAGCAGGCGCGCTTTGTAATGAAGGGAGTGGAGTGGTCGGACCTGTTTACGCACGGTGTTGTCGATGACCGACGTCAGGGAATTTTTCCGTCGGCAGATGTCGTCGAGGAGGTGCAGGATGCAACGCTGCGGTTGGCGGACGGGACGATTTACACGAAATACGACAGCACCGCCTTCACGGCGGATGATCTGGTACATGGCATGGCGGGTCACGGGTTGGGGATATGGATAATCAGCCCCTCCAGGGAGTATATTAACGGCGCACCTTTGCACCAGAACCTGACAGTTCATCTGGAACACCGGAACGTGACGGGTCCTAAGCAACGAGTGCTATTGAGCATGTTTCAGAGTTGCCACTTCGGCGCGGCTCCGATTTGCGTTGCCGATAATGAAACATGGTCACGGTTTTACGGGCCAGTATTTGTGTATATTAACCAGGGTGGCTCGATCGACGCCCTCTGGGCAGACGCCAAACGCCGTTCTCAAAGCGAAGAAGAAAAGTGGCCCTATCCATGGGTTGATAGTTCCAGCTATCCCATCAAAAGGGGACGATTAACTGGAAAAGTCCGTCTTGCGGATGGTTCAAATCCCGCAAACGCCTGGGTGATTTTAGTGTCATCTGCCGACAAGGATTGGGCGATTTCGTCCAAGGGGTACACATTCTGGACGAAAGCCGATGCGGAAGGTGGCTTTGTCATTTCCAATGTCCGTCCTGGGCAATACACGCTATTTATCAGTGGCGCCAACCAGTTCGAGGACTTCCGGCGCGAGCACGTCCCTGTGCAAGCCAATCAGACCACCGAACTTGGCGCGCTTGTTTGGAGACCTGTGACCCACGGCAGACAACTCTGGCAAATCGGGAGGGCCGACCGGTCCACCGCCGAATTCAAAGGTGGTGACGACTGTCGCCACTATGACAATTTCATCCGCTATGCCGCCGATTTTCCGAATGATGTAAATTTTGTGATCGGAAAGAGCAAGGAGCGCGAAGATTGGAACTTTGCGCAATGGGGCTGGTACTGCAAGAATCCGGCTTGGACGATCCAGTTTGACCTCGCCCGGGCTCTTGCTGGCAAGGCTACGCTGACGCTGGGAATCGCCGCGGCAAACCCGCCGGAGCATAGCCGGCTGCGCGTGAAGGTGAACGGGCGGTTGGTAGGCGATGTGGCTCTGCGCAAATCGGGAGCGGCCGGCTACCGCAGCGGTGGGCAGGATAGCGACTACCAACTTGTTTACCTGCCCTTCGACGCGCAATTTTTATGTGTCGGCCTCAACCGCATCACGCTGGAGCATACCAAGGCGATACCGTTTGCCGATCCAGACAATGCGCGCCCCGGGCGAATTGGATATGTCATGTATGATGCGCTGCGCTTGGAGGTGGAATAATCGATTAACTATTTTCCCCGACCTCGCCGCG
>SESB01000712.1_pt1 | contig 23709 bp, 21 predicted proteins | sample 3171441 | NCBI WGS metagenome assembly SESB01 (sample SAMN06051867, study PRJNA518727) | freshwater metagenome | biome: subpolar coniferous forest; feature: holomictic lake; material: water; isolation source: holomictic Lake 227, 6 m depth | place: Canada: near Kenora, Ontario | collected... | reverse complement strand
GTTCGGAACCCGCCCTTACTGAAATGATGATCAAGGCCATTTGAGCTCATCAAAAAAAGTATCAACTACTTTTGAGGTAATATGAAGTATGCCTGCATTTGCATTTTCATAGTTAAATAACTGCAAAACCTGCATTCCGTAGAGAATGTTTTAAGGGGTTCCCAGAATCAGCCCTGACGGCATATCTTCGCCGAAAATGGTTCCGGCTTCCTGCCTTCTGTAGGGCATAACTTCCAAAAGGACCCGAAGCTGATCTTCCAAGAAGCCCTGTTGTGACAGCCGGTTGTGGATACGCTCGATTACCGCCATATCTACGTCCCGGGCGCGGTCGCCTGTTTTTCGCGCCAGTTGCAGGAGGGCCATCCCGGCCAGCGCTGGATTCGCCCAGTTTCTTGTAATCAAAGCTTCGATCCATTTGAGAATTTCCGCGGGCGGAATCACCCGGTCAACTGGACCATACAACAGCTCTCTGGCGCCTATTCGGGAAAAGGCCCAGTAGTGCTGAGGTTTGGCTTTTTTGGACTTAAGATCGGTTAGCAGTTGGCTACCCAGCCTGATTTTGTCTTTAACCGTCAGACGTTCCATGCTGGCTACTGACATAAAAATCTCCAGATATTCCTGGGGCAGGATTCGCTGTTTGCCTGCCTTTGCGGAAAATAGAATTGGGGTCAAATCCTGAAATAACTGACGCTGATGACCGGCGCTCAAGCCTCCCGATATCCGCCGCCACAATATCCACCAGTCCAACCGGACCTGGCTGTGCTGACTGAAAACCGGTCCCTGCCTGTAAATCTTCCAGAGCGCTTTGATGCGATGCTCATCAAAGCCATCACCAAACCCAGGTCTTAAACAGAAGCCCAAAAGGTTCAGCCACCGGCTTTCAAAATCCGGAGCCGTTTGCCGGGTCTGAATGAGGGAAAGAAGGACATCCGCCATGCTGCGAATGAGCGACAGCGGCCATTTTTCCCTGGGCCTGTCGATAATCCGTGAAATATCCTTTACCAGTGATTCCAGAAAGGGGCCACTGGCCGGCTGTGAAAAAGCCGTCCGAAGACATTCGTGAATAGCTTCTACCTGAGCAGCTTCAAAAGTCTCAGTATCACAGATATCAAAAGGAGCATCGGTTTCCCGGATTTGAAACTGAAGTTTCCAGCGATGATCGCTGATTCGGGAATGACACCATAGAGCCAGAGTTCCGATTTCCGTGTAATTAGCCTCGATTGCAACCGGAATATTACTGTGCTGGCCTGATTTACCATACTGAATGACGGTCTGAATCGGCGGCAGACGAGTAAGGGAATCATCTATGGCAACAAGATGGCCAGCGCGGTCGCCAGAGCGAAAACTTGAGCTGTACAGGTCAAAACTGACCGGCTGATTGGTCAGTACCAGAAAGTCGCGGTTCTCAATCTGAATTTGGCTGCCTTCATCCAGTCCCCGCTCGACCAGACATAAGGCCTGGCGACTGTTCTCACCATCCGTTGCGGCGGATTCGGTTGAAACGCCTATGTAATATGACCTGGCGCTGCCACTGCCGACCCTGACTCCCCGGCCCATCTTTACGAGTCCGTAATAAGCGGCGCCCATGGCTACCGCCAGATCAGGGTCAGGATTTTCCAATACACGCGGAAGCACAGTGTCATCCTGATGAAACCAGCGACGGATGGCCTGCCGAATGCGTTCCTGAATAACCGGCGGCTTCAGTGCGCCGCCGTTGAAGAGAATGCAGTCCGGGGCGTGAAATGTCTTTCCCGAAAATCGGGAGACTTCGTCCTTATGCTGGTCCAGAAACCACCCCAGATGACGGGTGATGGCAGGTTCCTGGTTATATGGCAGCCCGAACTCGGTGATACCTTTGCGAAAAGACTGAACAGACGGCTTTTCACCCGCATCCAGAAGTGGAAAAAACCCATCTATAATTGTCTGTTCAACACTTCCATAATCCATATCCGCAGAAATGGTTCCGCTGATAAGCTGGCTGCCCTCGCCCATGATCGTGATTTTTCGGGATTTGGCAGTTCCGTTCAGCAACACTTCCTTTGCCTGCCGACACTGGTGACAAAGGGTTTTCCAGCGATCTCCGGTTAATATCGCCTTTGATTTACCCAATCGCATTTCGATGCTTCGAGCAAGAGCCAGGTCCATATTGTCTCCGCCCAGTATCAGGTGATCGCCCACGGCAATACGTTCAAACCGGGGACTGCCGGCAATTTCCCTCAGGGAAATCAGGGTAAAATCCGTTGTACCGCCGCCAACATCACAGATCAGTATGAGTTCATCGGGAGACACAAACTGGTTCCAGCGATGTTCATGGCGAATCAGCCAATTGTAAAAAGCCGCCAGCGGCTCTTCCAGCAGAGTGACCGTTTTCAGACCGGCCATTGTTGCGGCCTCTACCGTCAACTCTCTGGCGACCTCATCAAATGACGCTGGAACTGTCAGGACGATGAGCTGATTTTCCAGATACTGATCTTCATCATCACCGCGAAAACTATTCCAGGAAGCTTTAATATGTTCCAGGTAGGCGGCGGTCGCCTGAATGGGTGAAACCCTGTAAACATCGCCGCCAGCTCCCCACGGCAGGATGCGGGCCTTTCTGTCGGCATAAGGATGACAGAGCCAGCTTTTGGCCGAAGAGACCAGGCGTGAAGGAATTTTTGCGCCGTGATCCCTGGCAAAGGCGCCGACGAACTGAGGATGGTCAGTTGCGTCATGCGAAACGCCCCATGGCAGTTGAATCGCCTCGGAAGAAAGATCGTAGTCACCAGGAAGATACAGAAAGGATGGCAGCACCGGAAGCCGGGACAATTCCCCCGGTCCGGTCAGCTGCGGAATTTTGAATAGCCGGATATTGGTTTTGGTAACCTTTTCCCCAAGGTCCGAGTATGCCACGGCGCAATTGGTGGTTCCCAAATCAATCCCGATAACAAAACGTTTATCAATAGGCTCCAGAATATTCACCTCAACCCGCGGTCCGGGGTTCCATGCACGAAAGTGATACTTGGGTGTGCTTTTAATGCATCTGTTTATTGGGTTGAAAGAAGCTCTTCTTTCAGTACGGTTTCAAAAATCTCCAAAGCTACTTCCGTATCATCTGAAGAGATGATCAGCGGCGGGCAGAATCTTATCACGCTTTCGCCGCAACTGAGTAGAAGCAGCCCCTTTTTGAAGCATCCCTGAAGCAGTTTGTCCCGCAGCGACTTGTCCGGAATCTTGGTATTGCGGTCTTTAACCAGTTCCGCTGCTTGCATCAGCCCCAATCCGCGAATATCTCCCAGGCACTCATAATTCTGCTGAAGGCTGTTCAGACCTGCGCGGAGTTTGTCTCCCTGAACCGCTGCATTCTGAATCAGTCCGGATTGGATCACGCGGATCGAAGCCAGAGCGGCCGCACAGGAAACCGGATTACCGCCAAAAGTGGAACCGTGGGCACCCCGTGTCCAGTCCATCACATCGGCGCGGGTGACAAGCGCACTTAGGGGCATTCCCGAAGCAATGCCCTTGGCCAGCGTCATGATATCAGGAACAACGCCGAAATGTTCGATCGCGAAAAATTTGCCGGTTCTGCCCATGCCTGCCTGAATTTCATCCATCATGTAGAGGATGCCGTATTTTTCGGCGATGGCCTTCAGGCGGCTATGGTAACCCGTGGGCGGCACTATATAACCCCCTTCGCCCTGTATCGGTTCGATAACGATAACCGCCACTTCTTCCGGCGGAATAAATGTTCTGAAGATGTGATCTTCAATAAACCTAACGCATTCGAAGTCGCAGGTCGGATATGTCATGCGGAATGCGCAATGGTAGCAATTGGCATAGGGAACATGGGTAATTCCCGGAACAAACGAGCTGAAACCTTTGCGCTGAACAGCCTTTGAGGCGCTAAGCGACAATGCGCCCATGGTTCGTCCATGAAATGCTCCCAGAAAGGCGATGGCTTTGTCTCGCCCGCTGTGCCACCTGGCCAGCTTGAATCCGGCTTCGACCGCTTCCGCTCCAGAGTTGGCCAGAAGCACCCGCTTTTCAAAACTGCCAGGCGTGATGGCTGCCAGGCATTCTGCAAGCTCAATCATGGGCAGGTGGTAAAAATCCGAACCGCATATATGAATGAGATCGGCGATCTGAGCCTGAGCCGCGGCAACCACTTCCGGGTGGCAGTGGCCGGTGTTACAGACGGCGATCCCCGAAGTAAAATCCAGGTATTCATTTCCGTCAACATCCTCGATCCACTGTCCCCTGCCTTTTACCGCAACTAATGGATATTCTCTGGGAAGGGATGGAGATAACATCTTCGAATCTCTTGAAATCCAGCTTAATGCCTTGGGGCCTGGAACGGACGTGATTTGTTGAGGTCTTTTCATGGATCACCTTTCACTGAAAAAATATCGTTTTTATGACATATCTTGTTTAAATGCCATGCTTTTTACCGTGAGTCAATCAAATATGATGCAGTTATGGTTTGATATTTTCCGGAACCTGGATTAAATGTGTCGAAGTCATTACATCTACCCTCAAAGTAATAAGGCGTCATAATGGTTTTCAAGGGATATGCATTTATTGTTGCTGCAGCGGTGTTGTGGGGAATGATCGGCCCTTTTTCCAGGCTGGCCTTTCAGGAAGGCATTGCACCCATGGAGGTTGCTTTCTGGCGGGCGCTGCTGGCCTGGATTCTTTTTGGCGGTCATGCAATTATCCGGCGCGAAGTAAGGCTTTACCCAAAAGACATTCCGTATATTCTGGTATTTGGGGTATGCGGTGTTTCCCTTTTCTATTTTGCCTACCAGATGGCCGTGAAGCAGGGCGGGGCGGCCCTGGCGGCTGTTCTCCTTTACACTGCGCCGGCCTGGGTAATCATTCTGTCACGGATATTTCTGAAAGAATCCATAACCCCAACCAAAATATTGGCACTGGTTTTGACACTCATCGGTATCTCGGCCATTTCAATGGGCAAGGATGCGGGCCAAGGCAGCAGCCCGATCAGCGTTTCTGCAATCGCCTTTGGATTGACATCCGGTTTTTGCTATTCCCTGTATTATATCTTCGGAAAATACTTTACCGGACGCTATAGTTCTTATAACCTCTTTCTGTATGTTTTGCCAATAGGCGCTCTGGGACTGCTTCCATGGGTCACGTTTACCCCAAAAACTCCTACAAGCTGGTTGGCGCTGATGTTGCTTGTAATTATCAGTACTTATGGTGCAAACTCCTGCTATTACCTTGGGCTGAAATATCTTGATGCCGGACGGGCCTCCATCACCGCAACAATTGAACCCGTTGTTGCAGCAGTTGTTGCGTATTTTTGGTGGGGTGAGGTTATTACCGTTCAAAGCTACATGGGCGGTGCCGTCATCCTGTGTGCTGTGATATTAATGATTCGCAGCGGTGAAAAACAATGATGGCTTCGGCTATGAATACTATTTTCTCTTCATAGTGACTCACTCTGTGCTTATCCAGTTCATTTAATAATATTTCAGCAGCGTCATGAGTATTAGACCTATGCGAAAATGCATATAGAGGCCATCCTCGGCAAGATTGACATTCAGGCAGGTAGCGCTGCCATAAATATGTTGTATTAATCTTAGACAAAATTTCACTTATTGTAAGACGTAGCGAACTCCTGTATAATCATCACATTGCAACATCTGAGTAGTTGCTGAACTAGATGACAAAGAGGCGCCTGTAATGATTACGGTGTGATTGCCCAAAAACTTCAAAATCTTGATGCCATATTGATTGAGCTGAGTTCGCTCGGCTGCCTGACAGTTCAGAAACTGGATCAGGACTGGTGTACCAAAAGGGTCGTGGAGCGAAGTCTGCAAATACTGGTCGAAATTGTAATCGACGTTTATCAGCGGATTCTTTCGCTCAGTGGCCAAACACCGGGACAACTGGCAGAGATGCTGTAGATCGGGTTATTCAAATGGGAATTCTTGGCAGATATGATGCCTATTTTAAAATGGTCCAATTTCGTTATTTTATTGTTTATCGTGACGAGTACATAGATAATGCCGTTCTGGTGGATATGGTAAATCGGCAGTTGATGGATTTTGAGCGATTTCGGAATGAAATGCTCGCTTATATCAATAAAAAAATGATAAAACAGGAGGGCTTGGGATTATGACGGTAAATCCGGATTTTATTGCTCCTTGCGGGCTTTATTGCGGGGTGTGTGCGATTTATATCGCACACCGTGATAATAATCTCAACTTCAAGGAGCGGTTAGCGAATCTTTACCAGGGAAAAATTGAAGGCAAAGGCATACTCCCAAATAGTGAAAATCTTTCAATGGGAGATATCAAATGCTGCGGCTGCCTGTCTGGTGAGCTTTTTATGCATTGCCGGCAGTGTGAGATCAGGAAATGTACCCAGAAAAAGGGCTACACAGGTTGTCATCAGTGCAATGAATTTCCTTGCCAATACATTGACAATTTTCCAATGGCCGTCGGCAAAAAGGTTATGTTGAGGGCTATTCCGTATTGGCGGGAGTTTGGTACTGAAAAATGGATTGAAGATGAAGAAGCCCGCTATGTTTGTCCTGAATGCGGCAATAAAGTTTTCCGTGGTGTTGTAAAATGTAATCAATGTAAAGTGAAGTTGTATCTGGACTATTTTCTTCGGAAAGAAAAAATAGTCCATCTATAGACGCATAACATAGCAGTTGAAGTTGTATCTCAAAATATGACCAAAGGAGGCACCATGAACGAGAGTACCATTAAAATCAGACTCATGAAGACTGACGATTTTGACGCTGTGGTTGGGATTGACGAGAAAGTACTCAAGGTTTCCCGGCCGGAGTATTATGAAATGAAGTTTGAAAGGCTTTTTAAATCCAGGGAATATTTGCCCACGTCACTTGTTGCAGAGGCAAAAGATGGAACGGTGGTGGGGTTTGTAATGGGAGAACTCTATATGGGAGAATTTGGTATTTTCCAGGAACAAGCAACCCTGGATACCATCGGTGTTGATCCCTACTGCCAATTGAAGGGTATCGGCGCGCAGTTGATTAGTGAATTTATGGCTCACTTGAGAAGTCTCGGTGTTAAAAAAGTAAACACCCTGGTTGACATGAAAGATTCCAAACTTACACATTTCTTTAGCGCAAACCAATTTAGCCCATCCAAAACCATTAACCTGGAACGAAGCCTTTGATGTCTTTGGGGTCAAACGCCCCTGAAAACAAGGAGGTAAAATGCCTGAAAAGCTGAAACCAAATTATATTGACCACATCAGTATAGCCGTCAAGGATATCAGGGAGGCTGAAGAAGATTTCAGGCTGACTTTCGGATGGGAAGCCGATGGACGTTATTCTGACGATGACGAGAAAATCAACGTAGTGTATTACATGATAGGTCAAACGGCTCTTGAAATTATGGAAGACACGGATGGAACAGGTGAGGTCGCCAGGTTTATTGATAAACACGGCGAAGGGATTATGGTGTTCTCGATCAACGTGGATAACACCATTGATTCGCTCGAACTGCTTAAAAGAAATGGAGCAAGGCTAATTGATCAGAAACCACGGTTTGCCAAGGAGTTGAAAAGGCACTTTGCTTTCTTGCATCCGAAACAATGTCATGGAGTGCTTGCGGAGGTGATCGACGGCAAATACTGATTCAGTAGAAAGCATTGCCATGTTTATCAATAAGATAGCCTCAAACCGCTTGCTGAAATAAATCAAGGAGGGAAACCATGCTACGGCTCATGCTCATATTCTTCGCATTTCTACTTGCAGGTTGTGCTTCCGTAACAACACCCGATACTGAATCTGGCAATCCGGAGATCATACTTACGAATATCAAATTCGGCTGCGTTCGGTCCATGTTTATGAACAGTTTCATAAATCAGGGCTATACGATTCGGAACGTGTCGAATACGCAAATCGTAGCTGGCAGGACGGCAACCAATGCTTCGCTCTGGTATCACACTTTTTACGGCGGTGCGCCTGAAGAGCGCGTCACAATTCTTTTTTTCCCGATGGACACTCCAGATTCACTGCAAGTTATCAGCACTGCAGCATATATCTCAGATCCTGCTACTGCTTCTGAAAAGGTATTTGCAGTTCAAGGAACACAGGAGGATCAGATTCAGTTGACGGCCATGAAAAATATAATTGAAAATCGTTGCAGCAAATAGCCGTACTTCGGCGAAACGGGGAGCAGTTACCTTCCACTGGAATCAAGAATTTATATGACGTGCATCATGGGCTTGATCATCGTTTCGGCCACTTCGATGGATAACGATTCCCCCCTTTGAAAAAGGGGGGGCAGGGGGGATTTCGAGGTTGTGGCTACTGAAGCCCCGTTTTCAAATCCCCCTTAATCCCCCTTTTCTAAAGGGGGAAATATGTGATTTGGCCGAAACGATGAGCAAGGCGCGCATTATCTGGCGGAACGGCGTCAACGGGTAAGGACTGAGACACTACTTAAAAACAGGAAATTGTCAAGAATGAATCATCAAGAAGGGTTTTTTGAAGGTATTCGCAATACCCGCATTTATCACCAATGCTGGCTACCTGAAACTGAGCCTAAAGCAGTGATTATGCTCATCCACGGGCTGGGCGAACACAGCGGAAGATATTTGAACATTGTAAATCACTTTGTGCCAATGGGTTTTGCGGTTTATGGAATGGACCACCCAGGGCATGGCAGATCCGATGGTATCCGCAAATATGTGGACCGCTTTGAGGATTTCATCGAAACTGTCAAGGCGTTCTTTGAAAGGATACAAGGCTGGCAGACCGGTAAACCGATTTTTCTACTGGGACACAGCATGGGAGGACTGATCGGCGCAGTTTACCTGCTGGACTATCAGGCTGGGCTAAAAGGAGCGATCCTTTCGGGACCGAGTGTCAAGAAACCTGACAGCATTTCAGGGATTACCGTTTTTATTGCGAAAATGCTGGGAGTTCTGATGCCAAGGTTTGGACTGGTTGAGACAGCGCCCGATGAAGTGTGCCGAGATCCGGCTGTGGTTCAAGCCTACATCAGTGATCCCTTGGTGTATAAGGGGAAAACCACGGCAAGGTTGGCTGCTGAAGTGCTGAAAGCATTGAAGCGGATAAGCCGCGAAGCGGGAAAAATCACGCTGCCAATTCTGATTCTACAGGGTGGCGCTGACTTGATAGTCAATCCCGCCGGAGCACAAATGCTTTATGATTCGATCAGCTCAGCCGATAAAGAGATCAGTACCTACGGCGGCCTCTATCATGAAATACATAATGAACCCGAACACTTCAAGGTGTTGCTGGATATCGAATCGTGGATATTGGAGCAGATGAAAACGTGAACCAAGAAAATGATTTCCCCCTTTCTTAAAAGGGGGAAAAGGTACTGGAAGCCTATCAGGCGTATATCTTATTTCTCTGATGCAACAAACAGCGCCCTGGTTAAAACAAAAGCTGCTTGCAGCGCCTCTGTAGGGCATAGCGGAAAACATTCTTTGCAGTTCCAGCACTCCGTAGAGGCTATTTCCGGAACGAAACTTATCTCTTTCCTTATTCCTCTGTCAACAAAACCAATTGCGTTCTTCTTTTTGACCTCGGCGCAGTATCTAACACATAGACCACAATGAATGCAAAATGAGGCCTCTTTCTCAAAACGGTTTTTGTCTGCTCCATACTCTTTAGCCAACTCCTGCAATTCGAAAGCATCCGGAGCATGAGCCAGCAATAGTTCCAGGATCATTTTGCGAATTCTATCAACCTTTTCAGATCTGGTCCTTACAACCAGATTTTTTGCTACCGGATAAATACAGGCGGCAACCAGGTTTGTCCATCCGCGAACTTCTACTTCCACTGTGCAAAGTCGGCAACCCCCGAATGGTTCCAATTTTTCGTGGTGACAGAGCGTTGGGATGGATATCCCCGCGATTTGGGCCGCCTCCAGGATGGTCATCCCTTCCCTTGCTCCAACTTCTTGTCCGTCAATCTGTAAAAGGATTTCACTCATTTTTCTTTGCTCTTTCTGATTATGATTCTATCTTCTTCAGGGATAGGAGACGGAACAGGCTCACCGGAAATCTTTTTCACCGCACCAAAACGAGGGGGGCAAGCTTCAAAGCAAGTTCCGCACTTTGTGCATTTCTCTTGATCAACTACATGTATCTTGTTCTTGCCGCCTAAAATCGCCTCGGCAGGGCACTTTTTAAGGCAAATCATACAGGCCTGGCACTCAGCCGGGTCAATATGGTACGAAATCAGCTCCTTGCAGGACAAAGCCGGGCACTGCTTTTTCATGATGTGCGCCTCATACTCATTCCTGAAGTAGCGCAAAGTGCTTAGAAACGGGTTAGGGGCGCTCTTGCCCAGGGCGCAAAGGGCGGCTTCCTTGGCTGTCTCGGATAGCTCCTCCAACAACTTGATGTCGCCCTCTTTCCCCTTTCCGTCGGTGATATTCGTAAGAATTTTAAGCATCTGCCGCAGACCCTCACGGCATGGGACACATTTGCCGCACGATTCATCCGTGAGGAAGTTAATAAAGTACCTTGCGACATCAACCATACAGGTATCTTCATCCATTACAATCATCCCACCTGAGCCCATCATTGAACCGGCATCGGTGAGTTCATCAAAACCAACTTCCAAATTTAGCAGATCCTCAGGGATGCATCCTCCAGACGGTCCCCCGGTCTGCACTGCCTTGAACTTCTTGCCTCCAGGGATTCCGCCGCCTATCTTGTAGATGATATCTTTCAGGGACGTGCCCATGGGTACTTCCACAAGGCCGGTATTGGTTATCTTGCCTACCAGGGAGAAAATTTTCGTACCCTTGCTCCCCGCCGTGCCAAGTTGAGTAAACCAGTCAGCGCCTTTGTTGATAATAAGTGGCACATTCGCCCATGTCTCAACATTGTTAAGTACGCTGGGTCTATCCCAAAGGCCCTTGATGTTGGAGCGGATATACTTGGGCCTGGGCTCTCCGGCCCTGCCTTCCAGCGCCGTCATCAGGGCAGTTGATTCACCACATACGAAAGCACCAGCGCCTTGATGTACTTTTACGATGAAATCAAAGCCTGAGCCAAGGATATTTTTCCCAAGGAAACCATAATCCTCAGCCTGCTTGATGGCAATGTTTATATTCTCTACCGCCAGTGGATATTCCTGCCGGACGTAAATATAGCCCTCATGAGAGCCGATGGCATACGCTCCGATGGTCAACCCCTCAAGTATAGCGTGGGGATTTCCTTCAAGGAGAGCTCTATCCATGTAAGCGCCTGGGTCCCCCTCGTCTGCATTGACAATCACATATTTTATTTTTTCCGGGGCATCGCGGGAGCCTTCCCACTTTCTCCCGGCAGGAAATCCACCGCCTCCCCTTCCTCTCAGGTTGGATTTTTTGACCTCTTCCAGTACCTGCTCGGCGCTCATTCCGGAAAGAGACTTGGCCAACGCGGCATAACCGCCAATTGCCAGATAGTCATCAATGCTCTTGGGATCGATACTGCCGTTGGAACCGAAAACAAGCCGCTCCTGGTGCTTGTAGAAAGGAATTTCAGATTCATGAATGATCTTTTCATGTGTCTCAGGATCGGTATAGAGCAGCCGCTCTATGATCTTCTTCTCTTTTATCGTCTGTGAGATAATTTCCGGAACATCTTTAGGCTCAATTTGGAAATAGCATATTTCCTCGGGGTGGATAACGATAATCGGACCCCTCTCACAAAAACCATGGCAACCCGTCCGCCGGATGTCCACCTCGGCGCTTAAGCCTTGTTTTTTAATCTCCTCTTCAAGACTTGCAGCAACGTCTCCACTGCCGGAAGCGTGACAGGCAGATCCGGAACAGAGTGTAATACATGGCTTATTCGGGTCTCTTTTCGACAAGATGCCCTTCCTGAATTCTTCCAATTCAGCGGGTGAATTTATTCGCGACATAATTTTATCCTACTCATAGTTTTTTAACACGTCTGCAGTCTTGACTGGCGCCATCTTGCCGTGAGTCTTCCCATCTATTTCCATCACCGGTCCCAAAGCACAGCAGCCGAGGCAGTTAACAGTTTCCAGACTGAACTTCAAATCCAGATCCGTTTCGCCAGGTCTGATTCCGGTCAGGTCTTGCACCGTGTCGAGGACACGCGTCGCACCGCGAACATGACAGGCGGTACCCACACAAATGTGGATTTCATGACGTCCTTTGGGAACTAAACTAAAGGCTTTATAAAAGGTGGCGATATGCCGTATCCGGGTTAAAGGAACCTGTAATTTTTCGCTGACCCTCTCTAATGCGTACTTGGGAAGCCAATGATTTTCGCTTTGAATCTCCAGTAATACCTGAATGAGGGAACTGGATTCGCCATGATGTTTATCAATAATCTGATCAATTCTACCGTTATCCATAGTCGCTTTCCTAATATTCTTCCTTCTCCTGATCCACAGACTGCTCTTTTACATCAGGCAAGAGCATAGCACTTCTGGCTTTCATCGTACCTGACAAATCCATGCCTTGATGAACTATTCATGTGTTTTGATACTTCAGACGGGTTCAGCCCTAACATTTCAGAGATTTTGCCAGTCGAAAGGGGACTTTCCCGCAAGAGCAGCAAAATCTGGCTGATTGACAATTTATCACCAATCAATTCATCAAATAACCTTTTTGCCTCATCACCGTTGAAAAATTGATGATACGCTTCTTTCGATTTAACGGGCACTCTCAGCCTCTCCCTTTCCACCAGCTTAATGTAGGGGATTAATTTGTTAACGGCTTCAAGTTTGGACTTCAAGCTCTTTTCGTCCAAGCCTTCGCTTTTACCGAGCGGCCCCAACGCCTTCACCTGCTTGACAAAATCATTAGTGACTTCGGCCAGAAGGTTTCCATCGGCGCCAGACATGAATTCGATCCTTAACCTTTCCGGGTTCAGCCCAATGCGTTCCATTATTTTTTTAAATAGATACGTATTGCCTAAGGCATCGTAATTTCCATGCGTCACATAATTACATTCATTTAACTTGCACGCACCAATCAACACACCGTCCAGTCCATTCAAGAAGGCTCTGAGTATAAATTTCAGGTCAACTCTACCTGAACACATGACGCGAATAAGCCTGATTTCATCTGTATATTGTAGTCTGGAGACTCCAGCCAGGTCAGCAGCGCCATAAGCTCACCAATGGCATACAAAACCCAGTATTCTTGGTTTGAATTCAAAACCTGTACTCATTCGTTCTCACCTCTTGTGTAAGTAATCGCTCATTTTACAAAATAAAAATTAATTAAAGCTTGGCATGGCCGCATCAATTTGACCCATGAGCGCATCATCGGTAAAGTGCTTCAGTACAATGGCATTTGTTGGACATTTTGCATTGCAGACGCCATCTCCCTTGCAGAGAATCGGATTCACCCAAGCCTTTCTGCCGTTTGGCGTATCCCGAAACTCTATCGCACCATAAGTGCAAGCTGTAATACATGCTCCGCACGACACACAATCATCGTCTGTCACCTCGCAAACAGAACCCGAGGCAATTACAGTATCTTTTGAAAGGAGCGTCAATACACGCCCGGCAGCGCCATAAGCCTGGCTGATCGTTTCCGTTATATGCTTGGGATAGTGCGCCATTCCACAAAGATAAACGCCATCCGCGGCAAACTCGACAGGTTTTAATTTGACATGAGCTTCTTTGAAAAAATCATCCGGACTCAATGTTACCTTGAATAATCCGGCTACTTCCATGGTTGATGCGGATGGAATAACGGCGGCAGCCAACGAAAGGATATCGGCATCTATAGCAAGCTTAACACCCAATATTGGATCGGTAGCGGTGACTCTTAAAACAGGCTTGCCTTCCGCTACGGCAGCTTCCACCAGGGGTTTATCATCTGACTCATAACGGATGAACTTTACATTTTTCTCCGACGCTTCCCGGTAAAAATCCTCTCTTAGCCCGTAAGTTCTCATATCACGAAAGAGGACATGGATATCCATAGCGGGATTTTTCTCTTTAAGCTTCAAAGCGTTTTTTACAGCATGACTGCAACAGACCCGGCTGCAATAATTTCTGTCATTATTTCTGCAGCCTACACATTGGATCATCACCAGACATTCGGCGTTTATGACATTTTCTTCCCCCTTGGCGATTCTCTCCTCAAGCTCCAGGTGAGTCATTACCCTGTCATCTTCCCCGTAAAGGTATTCGGCAGGTTTATGGACATCGGCGCCTATTGCAATTACAGATGCGCCATGTTTTATCTCCTTGACCCTTCCCTCAGTGACCACAGTGGTGACAAAATTCCCCACATAACCGGAAACATCCGTGATGGCGGCTTCGTGAAATACATGTATCAGGGGATTTTTATAAACCGCGCGGATCATATCCTTCAAATAGGCCTGAACATCCATACCTTCGAGAGTAGAGTGAATTCTTCGCGCCGTTCCCCCCAGATATTTATCCTTTTCCACCAGGTAAACCTCATGTCCCTGGTTAGCTATGGAGAGCGCACAGGTCAAGCCTGCTATACCGCCACCGACCACCAATGCAGCTTTGTTTACCGGCAGATCAAATTCCTGTAATGGCGCAAGATAGCAAGCTCGCGCCACCGACATCCTGATTATATCCTTCGCCTTCGCCGTGGCCTCATCCTTTTGCTTGGAGTGGACCCATGAGCAATGTTCCCTGATATTGGCCATTTCACAATAATATTGATTTAGTCCAGCCTCACGGAGGGTGTCACGGAATAGCGGTTCAAGTGTCCTGGGAGAGCAGGCTGCAATCACCACTCGATTGAGCCCTTTTTCCTTGGCAAGGTCTGTTATTTCCTTGGCGGAATTAGTCGCACAAGAAAACAACTGCTGCTGAGCATAAACAACATTGGGCAGGGTCAATGCGTAGTCAACCGCTGAAGGTACATTTACCACGCTTGAAATATTCGCTCCGCAATGACACACAAAAACGCCTACTCTGGGATTCTCTTCGGAGACATCTCTTTCCGGCGGATATATCCTTTCCTTGGCCAGATTTCCTCGCCTGTAGTCAAGAAGCTCACCACATTGGACACCGGCCCCGCTTGCGGTAAAAACCGACTCCGGGATATCTGTGGGGCCCTGGAAGGCTCCGCTTACAAAAACTCCGTGCCGGGTGGTCTCCATGGGATTGGAATGCTTTGTTTTACAGAATCCGTGTGAATCAAGCTCAATTCCGAACTTGTCCGCCAGCTTCTTATTATCAGCAGGAGGATTCAATCCGACAGACAACACCACCATATCGAATTCTTTTTCTTTTACGCCGTCATCGGCCGTGGCGTATCTTACGACTACATTCCTGCTTTCCGGTATCTCTCTTGCAATTGATGCGTAACTTCTAATGAATTCGACACCGGGAAGTTGTTCTGCTCTTTGGAAGTATCGTTCAAAATCCTTGCCATGAGACCGAATATCGTTATGGAATATCGTACACTCCGCCCCTGCTTCGTGATCTTTTGTCAAAATCACCTGTTTCTGCGTATATGTACAGCACACACCAGAACAATAGCTGTTATCGCCTGGGGTAACCCGCCTGGAGCCGACGCATTGAATCCATGCTATTCTTTTTGGGTGCTTCTTGTCGGAACCACGCAGCACCACGCCACTGTATGGCCCGGTGGAAGATAGCAGTCGCTCATAATCCATACTGGTTACTACATTTTGCATCGTCCCATAGCCATACTCATCTTTCACCTTAGGATCATACGGCTCAATACCGGAAGATAGAATTACTGCAGCAACATTTATTTCTATCTTCTTTTTCGTTTGCTTTAAATCAATAGCGCCAGCCTGACATACGCTTTCACAAATAAGACATTTCTTCTCTTTAAGATAAAGACAGCTCTCGTCAATATAAGCGACCAAGGGAATCGCCTGGGAAAAATATACATGAACAGCTTTATTCTTCGATATTTCCTGATTAAATTGATCCGGATATTCCACCGGGCAGTATTTCAGACAGGTCGTACAACCTGTACACTTGTCCTCAATAATGTATCTGGGCTTCTTGGTCAGGGTTACCTTGAAATCTCCCGCCTCGCCTTCTACACCATCAACTTCAGTAAATGTCAAAACCTCTATGTTTGGATGCCGGCCGACCTCGACCAGTTTAGGTGAAAGTATTCACATGGAGCAATCATTGGTCGGGAAGGTCTTGTCGAGCTGAGCCATGTGCCCGCCGATGCTCGGCCCTTTTTCAACCAGGTAAACCTTGAAACCCGCAGTGGCAAGATCAAGAGAGGCTTGAATACCGCTGACCCCTCCACCCACAACCATTACGTCTCCAAAATTACTGTCTCCAGGAATTCCAGAAAATTGCTGAATTATTTCTTTTGGCAATACTTCGTTTTCCACTTTCTATCACCTCATCCGTATGTGTAATAAGTCCCAAGTGTCAAGTTTCTATAGCAGACTTGAACACTTAAAACTTAACGCTCAAAACTGTTTTAAATCACTTCCTGGATAATTTCCGTGATATCTTTAATCTCCAGGACGTCACCATATTCCAGGTTTAATCTGCTTTCCTCAAAATTGGTGATGCAGTATGGACAGGAAGTAACCAGCACTTGCGCCCCAACCTCATGAGCTTGTTCCAGTCTGATATCGGAGAATCTTTCGCCCTTTGGCGTGTCCATCCATATCCTGCCGCCTCCCCCGCCACAACAGAGACTATCCTTGCGTGAATCAACCATCTCAACAAGTTCCAAGCCGGGTATCTTCTTTAAGACATCGCGCGGCTCTTCATATATGTCGTTATGCCGACCCAGGTAACAGGGATCATGGTACGTAACTTTCTTGGCATACTCCTTGGTGATTTCAAGCCTTCCCGCATTAATAAGCTCTAATAAATATTGGGAGATATAAACCACCTCAAAGTTCACCATGAATTCGGGATACTCGTTTTTAAAGGTATGGTAGCAATGGGGAGAGGAAACAATGATTTTCTTTACGCCATTGTCGATAAATGTTTTGATGTTTTCCTTGGCCAGGCTTTTGAATACTTCCTCGCTGCCCGTCTTTCGGATGCTTTCTCCACAGCAGCTTTCACTGGAGCCAAGTATTCCAAAATCCACCCCTGCTTTTTTAAGGATATTGGCAGTGGCGATTGCGACCTTTTTCATTCTTGGGTCATAGCTAAGGTAACAGCCGACAAAGTATAGTGCTTCCATACCCTCGGTGAACGTTTTGACAGACAGGTCATTCGCCCAATCAGCCCGCTTTTTTCGGTCAAACTGCAGGGGATTGCCTTCGGAAATCAAGCTGGCTCTTGCAGTACGGGCGGGACGGACAGAAGGAGGGAAAACCTCATAATTTGAGGCGACCCTTCGCAAGGAAACCCCGACTTCTATTTGCTTTACACCTCTGGGGCAACGCTGAGGGCATCTTCCGCAGGTCGTGCAACGCCAGATATCTTCACTTTCTATCTCCGTCAAACCGAACGTAGCTTGCCGGATTATCTTGCGAATGCTGAATTGTCTGACCCTGTTCCAAGGACAAACCGTATCGCACAATCCGCACTGAAAGCAATACCTGAAGGCTTCTCCACCGGCCTCTTTTATCTCTTCTATTACCTCTTTGAAGGGGGCGACTGTTTCCACTGCCTTTATTAATCCTCTTCTTTTGACTTAATGATTCAGGCCTTCTTGGACATTCTGGCAACGGTGTCCATTACCTTCTGTAATCCATATCTGTCCACCATTGATGCCATTCCGATCTCAATGTCCTCCATCTTCACATCTTCCTCTACTTCCTCTTCCCTTTCCTCGTAAGTAAGGACATCATTGAGGCACCACTCAACACATTTAGGCATTTCCGCGCCTTCACACATATCGCACTTGAGAGGGAGACCGGAATCAGGTTCTTTGAACAGGCCCCTGGACGGGCAGATAGCCCTGCAGAAATCACACTCGTCGTATTCCTTTCCGTCTATCACATATTTGTCTCTGCCCATGCATTCGGCCGGAGCATACTCACCCGAGAATACTGGAAGCCATTTGTTTTCCAGCCGATTTGTAATTATCTGAATACGAGATCTGGCCGGATTGTTGCTGCTGTATTTCGGCGTAGCGTGATAGGCGGAGCAAATTATCTCACATCCACGACAGCCATTGCACTTATCGGCATCAATCCTGATTGTTTTGATTTTTTTCTTAATCTTGGGCATTTTTTAATATCCCCCTCTTCTCCAAGTCGTCGGCAACATAACCCAGATCCAGTTCCTCCAGTTTTTCTCTCGTAGGAACACCGTCCATATTCCATCCCTTGAATTTGTAATACGTGGACAATATCTGTTCTTCGAGTTCGGGAAATCTCTTTTTCCAATGATCCGCAGGCGGCTTCTCGTCAGCCCGCGTCATGCCTCTATTGTTATTAAATGCTCTGTGTAAGTTCCGGTTCCTGTTTACTATTTTCTTTAAACCGGCTTCATCCAGGTCCAATCCGGAAGCAGCCGAGATTATTTTCGGGTAATTGTGTATATGATAAGGAGGCTTCAGGCAAAACGATGACATACCGCAGCAAATACAGACGGCGTCGTCAATGTTGTGCAGCATTTCCATCCAATCCACGATTTCAGCAGCCATCTCAGGAGTCGGGTAATGTGGATTCGAGTTTTCCCCGCGCAGCTCCCAGTCCAGTAAGTACTTCTTAAAATGATCATCCGGAAGCTGGGGCCAATCCTTTACGAATTCCTCTCTTTGCGCCATCGTGGGGAAAGGCGTCTGGGGCCATTGTCCCTCGATTTGGGTAATGCTTATTTTCTCGTTGGTGGAATACATGAGATAATAGAGGGGATCCATCATTCCCAGCTTCAGAGGAAGTTGCTCATGTTTCTTGATTGTATTGTGATCAAATACTTCCGCGCCATTGCCGATCCTTCGGGCCGCATAATAAACGCCATCAGCCAGGATATCTCCGATTCCTTCCCGCCGAACCACTCTGTCAAGCAGCCAGAAGAATCTTCCCTCTTTATCGAGCGGGCATGCTTCATAGGTGGATGTCCCGGCAAAGTCTTTGTCGGTCAAAATACCGGCCTCATAGAGTTCAACAGCGAAGGCCAAAATTTGCGGAGTTGAAAATGAGTCCACTCCGTACTCCGTAGCTTTTTGAAGGATTCTGAAATTGAAACCCAGATCATCTACATAGGCAGCCATTGAATATGTCAGTTTCCCGAAGCATTTCATCATGTAGGGTGGACCGCCCTGGTGGGAAACCAAGGCCCCGCAATGTTGCGGACAGTTCATGCAGCTAATTAGCCTATGTATCGCACCCTTTTGCGTCGTCGTCCAATTCTCTTCGTTTTCCTTGGTCCAGAAATCTCTTCTCCGTGTGCGCGCATTTCCCCATGCAAAATTTTCCGTGTGCCACTTCTCATCGGTGTGTACCATCTCCTGGGGTGAGCCAATCCCGGATAGAATGGTCATTACATCCTTGATGGGATTTGCGTTTCGGAAATTTATGTATTCCGTTACACCCTTCATGTGTTCCATAAACTCTTCGCCGTGGGCAAGATTGACATCCTTGGTCCCTCGTACTGCTATGGCCTTTATTTTCTTGTCTCCCATAACAGCGCCTCCGCCAAGCCTGCTGGCGCTCGACCTGGCTTGCTCAATGGAAGCCGTAAATACCCGATTCTCACCGGCAAGGCCGATAGCAGCCACTTGAGCTTTCGGCTCATTCAGCTCCTTTCGAATAAGGTCCTGTGTTTCAAGAGCGCCTTTGCCCTGCAAATGAGAGGCGTCACGTATTTCCACTTTATCATTGTATATCCACAAATAGACCCATTCGGGGGACTTGTTGCGAAAGATCACTTTGTCATAACCGGCATACTTCAATTCCGCCGACCAAAACCCCCCCATCATTGGATACGCCAATAAGTCCGACTGAGGAGAAACAAAGGTAACAACAGTACGATTGGCGCTGAAAGCAGGCGTACCATTTAAAAGACCGGTGCTGAATATCAGCAGATTCTCAGGATCAAATGGCTTGACTTCAGGGGGAACCCTATCCCAGTGTATCTTGATGCTGGTGCCAAGCCCCCCAAGATGGGTTTCCATCATCTTCGGGTCGGTTTCTACCCGTTCAATATTTCCTGTCGCTAAATCAATTTCTAAATTGTATCCTGTCTCTGCGTATCTCATTTTTAACTCCTTCTTATTGCCTGAACCCCCTGTTATACTTTTTGATTTATCATGAGGCAGGCATTCAACTTAAAACGGTCTTCACCCATACGATGAGGGTTTAAATTTCTCAAGACGTGGTTATAAAATAGCTATATCGTAACTACATGTCAAGTGAAAAAACATCTATGACAAAATATCCGTAAATCAAGGATTTTTTTTATATTCACGCATCATCAAGATTAAAAAAGACAATACAGGGCGCGAATGGAAACATAAAAAATATCATTGAGACTGTGTAATTACAAAAATTAAAGAAATTCTGTTGACTTCTGCCTCATTAAATATATCCTGAACGGTCATTCGCCGCAAGTCAACAGAAAATTGAAAAACATATTAAAAACGAGGTTATCATGAAAGGCATGTCTCTCGGCCTGAAAGAAGCTCTGCGATTAACAATGGAGTTTATAAAACCGCTCCCTGCCGAAAACGTTGTTCTGGTTGACAGTGTCGACCGAATAGCCGCCATGGATCTCCATGCACTGGTGGATTCCCCATCCGTTGACGCCTCACGCAAGGACGGATACGCTGTGTTATCCCATGAGTTAGCCGATGCAACTGCCAAAAGTCCTGTCAGATTAAGGCTTTTGGGTTCTGTCGCCGCGGGAGACGAAAAGAATATCCAGATCGAGCCTGGAACAGCCATAAGGGTTTTGACAGGAGCCCGTATCCCGACCGGCGCTAATGCCGTGGTAGCCGAAGAATTCGTGGAACAAAGAGGCGATCATCTGCTGATAGAGACATCTATTAAGCCCGGCAGGAATATCCTGCCGCGTGGCGGCGATGCGACAGCCAGTCAATGTGTCCTCCGGTCAGGCCAAAAAATATCGCCTGTTGTGGCGGGTCTTCTTGCCGCAGCAGGGCACAGTATGGTCCCTGTCTTTAGAAATCCCGTTGTAGGAATTATCGGAACTGGCGACGAAATCGTCGAACCGGGTTACCCCCTGGCGGAGGGACAAATATACGCAAGCAATATCATTACCTTGGCAGGGTGGTGCAATAAATATAAAATGAAGTCTCGCATGGCGATTGTAAAGGATGATCAAGAAGCTATCTTCAGCGCCTTAAAGACACTGTCCGAAGAAACGGATGCCGTGATAACAAGCGGAGGGGCATGGACGGGAGACTTTGACATGGTGGCGCAGGTACTTGAAAGGCTTGGATGGAAAGAGGTGTTTCATCGGATTCGCATTGGACCTGGCAAGGCAGTCGGTTTCGGAATACTGGAGAAAAAACCAGTTTTCATTCTGCCTGGGGGGCCCCCTTCCAACCTGATGGGCTTCCTGCAAATCGCTTTGCCAGGACTCCTTGCTCTTTCCGGTCATACAAACACGGGCCTGCCCGCGATTAACGCCAGGCTCGCATCTGAAATCAGCGATGGCAAATCGGATTGGACCGATTTTTTCTTCGGCACTCTTGAACTTGGTGACGGATTGCCGACCTTCCATCCGATGAAAAAGCGCAGCCGCTTGAGTTCGATAGCCAAGGCCACTGCAGTTGCATCAATACCTGAAGGACAAGATTGTCTTTTGGAGGGATCAGTAATTAATGTTCAATTACTGAAGTAATCGGAGCATACATCTCCTGCCTCATGATCGACCACCTCGAAGCATCTGGAACGGTGCGGGCGTTAGCGGCGGGAGGAGGCTACTTGTCTTCAAGAACTTGCTCCGCCTCCGCCATCTTTCCGGTCGCAAGGTCTTCCGCTATTAGCACCATCTCGCACTTGGGGCACACAGGGAGATCAAGGGCGAAGATAACCCTGGAATACTGGAGCCTGACCTTTTGTACCTCAAGGGGCGCCTTGCACCGATTACAAATCCATCCACTGTCGCTGCCGGACTCCGCCCATTCCGTCATAACCCACTCCCTCTCTTCATCTCCATCCTGTGGGAATAGGCGCTATGAACCTGACAATCTTCGCCGACCATACTGTATTCCACCCAGTAGGTGACCCTTCCTGGCCGCAAAAATGCGAGAGACCGGCCAGTAGCAGGGTTGATGAACTTCTCCCCGGTGGTTTCGGCATGATGGATTGTATTTTGCAGATCCTCCATCAGGATTCGCCGATCCTCCATAAGAAGCGCGACTTTTTCAGAAATATGCAAACGGGTCTGTATATGTGCATCCATCTGTTCCCTGGTTCTGACTCAGATATCTCTGAGCAGTCTTTTCTTGAGATGATATTTATTTCCGTGACAATTGTAGCCATTTACCGCTTTGCGGAAATATTGTCAATAAACCGGACTGGCTAAATCTCATCATGCTGAATTAACTGAATCGCAACTTCTTCTCCGGCCTTAACGCCTGTTACGTTTTCAGGCACTATTATCAGACAGTTCGCAGCACTCATTGAACGAAGTATGGATGGCTTTTGATTTCCTGTTGTTGAAACATGAAATTTATTATTTTTAATAGTGAAATGTCCCCTCAATAGATGATGAACTTTGGCTGAACGGATATCCTCTTCAAGAAATGCATTTACGATTGGTTTTCTTATCCTTTTTGCACCCATCAACCCAAGTAATGCAGGTCTTACAAATTGAATGAATGATGTAAGCGTAGGAACTGGATTTCCCGGCAAACCAAAAAACAGTTTATTACCTTTTTTTCCAAACGTGAATGGACTGCCAGGTTTGACATTAACCCGTTCAAATTGTATGTCAATGCCCAAGTCAGAATAAATTTCTTTAACAAAATCGTACTTTCCCGTTGATACACCGCCTGTGGATATGACGACATCGGATTTTAAAGCTTTCAAAAAAATTTCCTTCGTATCTTTCATTGTGTCTTTGGCAGTGCCAAAATAATCAGGAATGCCGTTATACTTTCTTACTTCCGAGCATAAGGTATAAGCATTGATGTTTCTAATCTGACCAATTTTAATCTCTTCGCCGATGTCGGCTATTTCATCGCCTGTAGAAATAATTGAAACAGTCGGCTGTTTATATACTTTTACTGTGTTGTAATTCAGCGACACAAGGATACCTACATCCGCAGATCTCAATCGATCACCCTTTTGCAGAACCCCGTCTCCTTTTTTGATATTCTCTCCCGCAGATCTGTAATTATTGTATTTAACCGTTTCGCTTAATATTTTTATATAATCGGCTTCTTCTTCCGTATCTTCAAACCGAACTACAGAATCAGCCCCTTCAGGTATGGGAGCACCAGTCATTATCCTTATTGCTGTTCCTTTTGAGACTTGTTTACCGGTAATGGACCCACCTGCCTGTATTTCTCCTGTAATTCGAAGTTTTACAGGATTATTTTCTGATGCCCCATGCGTGTCTTCTGCGATTATTGCGTAACCGTCCATTGCGGAATCATCCACATGAGGTATCATTATATCCGATACAATATCCTCATACAAAACACGATTGGATGCTTCCATAATAGAAATGTTTTCACAGTTCAGAGGGGTAACAGACTTCAAAATAATTTCTTGTGCTTCTTCAAAGGATACTGTCAAATTATGCGCAACAATATTTTTTTTAAAACTCAATGATCTCTCAAATAATTTTTTTAACATTTGAATAACGTCTTTCAATTTTATACTGGCATTATTTTTTTTGGATCG
>SESB01000710.1_pt1 | contig 23724 bp, 20 predicted proteins | sample 3171441 | NCBI WGS metagenome assembly SESB01 (sample SAMN06051867, study PRJNA518727) | freshwater metagenome | biome: subpolar coniferous forest; feature: holomictic lake; material: water; isolation source: holomictic Lake 227, 6 m depth | place: Canada: near Kenora, Ontario | collected... | reverse complement strand
TCGCGATCGACTCCAAATATCAATACAGGAATGGGCTATAGACCTACTTACCATCGTGCGATATGATAGTATTAAAAATGCGCAATGTTTTTTTACAGATCGAAGACTGCAAGCTCTTGCAGAGCAAATTAATATTTTTGTGAAACAATGACGGATATATCAAAATTAAAATTGACTAACACAAACCACTTTTCAGAGCAGTTTGTTAAGACAAGTATAGCATTGCTGGTGGTTGGTCTTATCTACTGGGTTAATGTATTTGTTTGGGCACCTAATCATGATGCGGCAACCTATCTTATCGAAGCGAAACGTTTATTGGAGGGGGGGCTATTTTATCGAGACATTCTGGATACCAATCCGCCCTTAATCGTTTTTCTTTACCTGCCGGTGGTTTGGTTGGCCAATCTAACCGGGATTTCCGGCTGGGCTGTATTTACGGGCTTAATCAGCATTGTTACACTGGCTGCTAGCTACAGTATAGATTATCAAATTGCTAGGGTTTTACCTAATGTACCGTGGTGGTTGCGTTGGCAGGTTATTTTGTTGGTCATCGTCGTTTTGCCTGGTTATCACAGCGGGCAGCGTGAGCATTTAAGCATCTGTTTGGCTTTGCCAGCATTATCTAAATGGCTGGTGGACGATATTTTAGGTTCTGAATATCAACCGAAATCGACTGTAATTATTTATTGGATCATCGCTTCTTTAGGGTTTTTAATCAAGCCCTTTTTTTTGATGGTTCCTGCCGTATTCTTTGTGTGGAGGGCTTGTCAGTACCGCAAATGGCTGGCACTGCTTAGTTTGGAAGCAATAACAGTGGCTTTGGTTAGCTTAATCTACTTAGCAGTAGTTTGGTTTTACTTTCAGGATTGGATTGAAAATATGCAGGTTACATGGCAAGCGTATTTTGGCTTCAACCAAGACATGAAAGTGGTTATACGACATGATTTTAGAGGCCAAATTATAATTTTTGCTTTAGTATCAACGGTTCTATTTTTTCTGCCATTAACTCATGCATATAAACGTTTGGTTATTGGTTTTATGTTTGCTTCTGGTGTTTGGTTGCTGTTGGCGGTATTGCAAAGCAAAGGTTGGGCTTATCATGTTCTCCCTGCCAATTTGTTGATTGCTCTTAGTTTGAGTTTGGCTTTGGCTGATTTATTGTTCAAACCTCGTGTTAATAAATCGGCATTATCTTCGTGTTTACCCCAATGGATATGGGCCGCATTGTCCATTGCGGTCTTTTCTGTTGTGTCTTATGTAAGTGGTAAAGATAGGCCTTTGCTGGTAGATGTATTTAGATCGCCTTTGAACCAAGCTATAGCAAATTATTCGCAGGATAAGCCCTGGGTAGTTTGGAGCACCTCTGTTCTAGATGCCTTTCCACTTGCTATCCTTGTGCCGGGCACGTGGGCATCGCGAAGTATGCATCAGTTTATAGTTTCAGGGACGCTTAAGTTAAAACAACGTGGTAAGGCCGAAGCTGAACAGGCAGAACGCTTGCAAGCTATTTCTGCCCATTTTGCTACCGAGGACCTTAAGAGATGGCAACCACAGGTTGTGGCTATAAGGATAACAAACAACCAGAGCGTCGAAGATTCCAATTTCAATTTCATCAATTTTTTTTCCATGGATCCTGAGTTCTCAAGCGAGTGGGCACACTACCAATTGCGAGAGAGACTTTCAGAGTGGGAGGTCTACGTTCGAAATCCTTAAAAATTAGGGAGTCTATCGCATCTCCATGAATTAAATTATTTTCTTGATGCTGTATCTAGGTCTTCTTTTAGTTTCAGAGTAGATTTTTGCTAAGTACTCTCCTATAACGCCTAGGCACAGTAACTGTATTCCGCCGAGAAAGTAGATGGGTAATACAGTTGAAGCCCAACCTGGAACTGCATCATCAGTAAATAAGCGTATCCAAATTGCCCAGGCAGTAATTAAAAAGCTAATTAGCGAGACTAGTAGTCCTAAAGCTGTAATAAAGTGCAAAGGCATGCTTGAAAAGGAGGTAATACCTTGCCATGCTAATGAAATCAATTTTATTAAAGGATATTTTGATTCACCTGCATAACGTTCAGCGCGGTTATAATATACAATAGCGGATGAAAAACCTAATTGGGGAATTATCCCGCGAAGAAATAAATTAACTTCGCTAAACTCTTTCAGGACCTCAATAGTTTGCCGGCTCATTAAACGGTATTCAGCATGATTGTATATAATTTCAACCCCCATCATGCCTAATAAGCGATAATAAGCTTTGGCGGTAAAACTTTTAAAGAATGTGTCCGTCTCACGGGAATCTCGGACACCGTATACAATATCGTATCCCGCTGTATAGTATTCGATCATTTCTTTTATCGCGGACAAATCGTCTTGTAAGTCGACATCAACGCTAATAATGACTTCTCCTTCTACAGATAATAGGCCTGCCAATAAAGCATTTTGTTGTCCACGATTACGCGACAATTGTATTCCATGGACGAATTCATGGGTTTCGGCCAGACACTCTATAAGTTCCCATGTCTTATCACGGCTGCCGTCGTCGACATAATAGACGCGGCTAGAGGGTGTTATACGTCCTTCGATAATAAGTTGCTGCAATAAATCCGCCAATCGTTTGGTCGTTTCTGCTAAAACAGCTTCTTCGTTATAGCAGGGCACAACTATGCTTACATCTACCATACATGGTGTTACGGATTTTTTATCAAAAACAGCTTTGTTGGATAGTTTATTTTCTGCGGCGCTTGATCTGCCTTGTGTACGGAAAGCGAAATAACGACTACCCAGAAAGCCAATTGCTGTATAGGGCAAAATTCCAATCGCTTGCGCAATATATGGACTCAGGTAAAAATGGGAATATATATATAATACGGTAGCCAAGTTCGCTGCGTAACCTATACCCAGTACAAGTAAATAACGGATAAAACTTGAGGTAATATGATCTTGACTGCTAAAAGTCCATGTTTTGTTCAAAGAAAAACTTAGCAAAATACCAATTGAATAGCCAATCGCATTTGATTGGACAACGTTAAAGTGCAAAAAATACATGGCAAAATAAATAGTACCCAAACCAACTAAGGTATTTGCCACACCGACCATCAAATATCGTATTAGAATCATTAACTAACCACCATCTCGTAATATTGAAATTGTAATGTAACCAGTTTTAGCTAGTTCCATTTGAGTGACTACCCGCTTAAAGTGGGGCTAAAATGAGAACTCGTTGAGGATATCTTGCTATTATGCGTAATGACTAAAAAATAAAATAATCAGAAAATAACGTATATCATTCATGTTTATTATCACTGAAGTAGGCCGTAATGGCAAACATAGTTATCAGAAACTGGATTCGTTATTTGGCGTAAATTAAGGTAAGGTAGCCTTGTTAAAGTTCATGGTTGATCGGGAATTTCTTGACCTGTTTACAGATAGTTAATGGGATAGAAGAATTTCCACTTCCTAGAAGGATAATAAATCGTGTTATTAGAGCTTCTCTGTATTTTATAACTATCTTGGCTTAAATGGGTAGGCAACATGATTATTCCAATTTAATGGGTTTGCTCTTATTTCGTTAGATCTTCTTGTTTAAACGAGTTAAAAAACAAAAGGAATTAGCCGATATCGGACTTTTTGCATGTATTCATGATAAGTACAATCATTAGCTAAGTGACGTTCTTCCCTGAAAACTCTAATGGCAATTGAGACAAGAGTAATAATTAAAATTGTGATATTTATCTCTGAGGTATAGTGTAATACATAGCCAGTGAGACCCAACATATAGCTTGCATAAAGCGGGTGGCGAACAATACCATACATATGGCTGGTCTTTATCACACGCTTAGCAGGAACTAATGCAAAACTGCGATTTAGGGATAGGATACTGAGAGCTTGAAGAAAAATGCCGAGAAAAACCAAATACTCTCCAGTAGCGAGTATACCATAGGGTTCTGGTCTTAATGATAAAGGTGTAAAAGTACCTATAAAAGCCACTAGCCAGTCAAAAGGATTGATAGAAACACTGCTGGGAGAGCTTCTGAAAAGATAAAAGCATACGACCATGGTTTCATTGATAGCAAAGAATAGCGATGACCATGACGTTGTTTCAATAAAATTGGACAAATGCCTATAGGCAAACCAGCTCCAAAGTAGAGCCAGTAGCAAACCACTAAAGAAACTCATCATTCTTGAGGTTAGTATTTTAGTCAATGTGTTCAATGAGCCGCTCTCTTTAATAATTAGTTAGTTAGTCAGAAACAATGACGTAGTTGCATTATATTATCAATATCAGACATATCCCCCTTTTGAAATATTTTACAAAACCTTTTTGACAAAATTTAACGTGTGGAGTATTTTAAACTGATATTTCAAGCTGACCAGTCAACTGGAAGCCAACGGAACCAAACGGCGCCGTTGGCTTTTTTTTGGAGAAAATTTAGCTCAACCTAAGAGATTTGTGGGTAGCTATTATCATAAGAAAGCTCCAGCTTTCAAACACAGAAATAAGGATATTCAAAAAACCTTTCCATCCTGGAGATTGGAAGATAATTATTAATATAACTAACCGATAATAAATTTTAACCCATAATAGGAAACTACCATGTCTGATATCCATGAAGCAAATACCGCGTTAGGCGATGTTGCCGCGCGTACCCTGGCGAATGCCACTAAAACAGTTCCCATGTTGTCAACCATCACGCCAAGATGGTTGGTTCATTTACTACAATGGAAACCACTTGAGGCCGGTATCTATCGCGTTAACAAAGTTAAGAATGAAGCAGGTCTATTAGTTGATTGCTCCAGTCTTGATGAAAAAGAACTTCCACAAACATTTGTTGATTATGAAGAATGGGGCCGTGAGTACCGTTTAAATGCAGTTAATACTGTATTAGATGTACATACCCGTATTTCTGATTTATACAGCAGTCCACATAATCAGATTCATGAACAATTACGCTTGACTATTGAAACCATTAAAGAGCGTCAAGAAAGTGAACTGATTAACAACGCTGAATATGGCTTATTAAACAATGTTGCACCGGGATTTAGAATTCAACCACGTACAGGTGCTCCAACGCCTGATGATTTAGATGAGTTGATTTCTCGCGTTTGGAAAGAGCCTGCATTTTTCTTAGCTCATCCGTTAGCTATTGCTGCTTTCGGTCGCGAATGTACTCGTCGTGGCGTACCACCCGCTATTGTCACTTTATTTGGTTCACAATTCTTGACATGGCGTGGTTTACCCATCATTCCAACTGATAAATTAAAAGTGGTTAATGGCAAAAGTAATATCTTGTTGTTACGTACGGGTGAGAGCCGTCAAGGTGTTGTTGGTTTGTATCAACCAAACCTTACTGGCGAATTGAGCATGGGGCTTTCAGTTCGTTTTATGGGCATTAATCACAAAGCTATTGCCTCTTACTTGATCTCACTGTATTGCTCGCTGGCTGTGTTGACTGATGATGCGCTCGGAGTCCTCGAGAATGTCGAAGTGGGCAAGTATCATGAATACAAATAACTTTGAGCCATCTAATTTAGCGCCGCAAAGTTTACCCCAAGATACTTCATTGCCAGATATTGAGCAATTAACCAAACTGGCTAATGAGCTATTTACAGCACTGCCTTGTGATGGGTCAAGACTGGGGTTGGTTGCTTCGGCATTACCTAACGAAGTGACGTCACCTTTAGTCGGTGTTAATAAGTCATCTGTGCCCGGTATTCAGAGTTTTAGTTTGCCTGGGGATGCCGAGTTAAAGTCCTTCTTTGCCCAGCAGGGTGAACCCTCACTAAAACAGGTACCTGATCATCTTGATACGGGACCCGTGTTAAGTAGTCCGACGACAGCATCGAGTTTATCAAGCTTTGACAAGTCAGTGCTGGAAGGGGTTTTACCTAGTAATTTTGGGCTGCCTGATGAAGCGCAATTACAGCAGTTGTTAGTTTCGCGTGCGCCTTCTGGAAGTCACCCTTCTGCAATCGGCTCTAGTGAGGCGGCTTCATCTGTACCTGCTTCATTAACAGAGATCGATAAGGTCAATCTTCTGCAAAAGCCGTTTGAAGCAGAGTTACAAAAACTGTTTGCGACTGAAAAAGTTCAGCAGTCTAATATAACGCCACCCACTGCGTTGCCCACTGGTTTTAGTGCTTTTGATGCTGATTTAATAGCAGGTCTGTTACCTGAATCTTATGGATTACCCGGTGAAGCTGAAATTAGAAAGTTGTTTGCGATGCCGGGATCTGTTCCAGTAAACCCAGAGTCCAAGCCTACTTTTTATTTTCTCGATGAGTTAAAAACGGGTGAGGTAAATGCGCAGGCACCTGGGTTGGGTTCTGCTCATCCTGCTTTTGATGTTCAAGCTATACGTCGTGATTTTCCGATACTCAAAGAACGGGTTAACGGACATCCTTTAGTGTGGCTTGATAATGCGGCGACGACTCAAAAACCTCAATCGGTGATTGATAGAGTATCTTATTTCTATGAACATGAGAATTCTAATATTCACCGTGCAGCACATGAGTTGGCAGCAAGATCGACTGATGCATATGAGAAAGCCCGTGATATCGTAGGGCGTTTTTTAAATGCCTCTTCGTCATCTGAAATTGTATTTGCAAGGGGCACCACCGAAGCTATTAATTTAGTTGCTAAAAGTTGGGGCCATCAAAATATTAAAGAAGGAGATGAAATAGTCATTACCTGGCTAGAACATCACGCTAATATTGTGCCTTGGAAGCAATTGTGTGATTTAACGGGTGCTGTGTTACGTGTAGCGCCGGTTGATGATCACGGGCAGGTGTTATTGGGTGAGTATCAAAAACTGCTAACATCCAAGACTAAGTTGGTGTCCTTTACTCAGGTTTCTAATGCTTTGGGAACAGTAACACCGGCTAAAGAGATGATAGACATGGCGCATCGAGTGGGTGCCCTTGTATTACTTGACGGTGCTCAGTCGGTCTCACATTTACGTGCTGATGTACAAGCCCTGGATTGTGACTGGTTTGTTTTTTCGGGTCACAAGATATTTGGCCCGACAGGTATCGGCGTACTCTATGGTAAAGCTGACCTGCTTGAGTCAATGCCACCTTGGCAAGGTGGTGGTAATATGATCGAGGATGTAACGTTTGAGAAAATTGTCTATCAGCCCGCACCGGCCCGTTTTGAAGCAGGTACGGGTAATATCGCCGATGCGGTAGGTCTGGGTGCTGCGCTTGAATATGTATCAAAGGTGGGCATCGATAATATTGCCCGTTATGAGCATGAATTATTGCTTTATGCAATGGATGCCCTGAGAAGTATCTCTGGTTTACATTTGATAGGTACGGCGGCTGAAAAAACCAGCGTGCTGTCATTTGTATTAGACGGTCATAGTAATCAGGATATTGGTGTAGCCCTTAATCGAGTCGGTATTGCCGTTCGTACCGGCCATCATTGTGCTCAACCTATCTTGCGTCGTTTTGGACTAGAAAGTACGGTGCGTCCTTCATTAGCGTTTTATAACACTCATCAGGAAGTTGATCTGTTGGTGAGTACGGTAAGACGTATTAAGAGTGGTCAATTCGTTTAAAATCTGAAAAAGCTTCTTAGCCCTTCTTTTGGCCTGTTCGGTAAAAGAAGGGCTATTTAGAACGAGTGCTAATGGTTAGCGTTTCAATTCAACGATTCAATTTCAACTGGATAGTTGAAAATTAAGCCCATTTTGACAGTGCATTAAAAAAACCAGGAATGTGATGAGTGCTGTTGTGTGCTTGTCGCGCATAAAAGTCGGCAATTTTTAAGATTAACTGTTCTTTAAAACGCTCAGCCGGAATAATGTTTTCCTGATGGGGCTCAATAGTTTTCCAATAATCTTTAACTTGATGAATGGTTAAAAGTGCATAAATTAAGATTTGCTGCGTTGATTCAGTGGCTGTATTAAATGTAGTTAACCAGCTTTGTTGTAAATCACACAGACTACTTAAATCCAAGTGCTCACAATGCTGGATTCTTTCACAAGCACGTTTAAACTGATCCGGCTGCATAAGATTTCCGTCTTTAATCAGCTTGTGCGCCATTTCTCGGTAAACAGCTTTCAGATTGATCGGCACATTATTGAAATGCACAACTGGGGAATAGTCATCAAAAAGAGGTTGCAAATCGGGAATCAGGAAATAGGCTTCTTTATAAATTAATCCGGTGATAAAAATGGACTTTTCAAGTATGGCCTGTTGATCGATTTGTCCTTCCTCATAGAGGCTATAAAATAAGGCTTCACTGTCTTTGATAGGATAACTATCGTCGAATTTGCACAGCGGTAAATCCAGATCAATAATGGCAAAGAGCTTGTCTTTATTCAGGTAGGAATCATTACGCGGCTGTGAGTGCATTTTCTGTAATTCAAAATAAGTGTTGATGACATCCTGTCTATCACCACAGATGAAAAACTCAGGGAGTGGTTTTTGTTCTTGCCCCCACCACTTAGGTATGCAAGCCTTATAAAAATTGGCGTCGGGAAGTTTTTCTAATTGCCGATAGGAGGAGGGTGACGGACTTCCTTGATTAGCGTGTACATTGCCTTCACACAGAATGACGATCTTGTTTTGGGCGCGTCGAGAATTGATAATTATTTGGCAATGCTCTTGCAGCTCGGTATTTGAAAGACTCATCGTTAATGAGTCATCAGCTTAGGCTCAAGTTCTTTAACATGCGCAGGCGTCAGGGCTTCGCAAAGTCCGTAAGAATGTGTCGCTAAAATATATTGGTTATCTTTACCCCATTCGACTAAATCACGCACGATTTGATATTGCCAATCAGGATGTAGGGCATTTTCTATTTCATCCATGAGTACAATGTTTTCACCTTTGGGTAAGGTTTTTAACCAGACATAAATGCTTAAGCGTTTTAATTCGCCATGGCTTAAGTCTTCTGGGTAAATCTCAATGCCATCGTTGGTTTTAAAAACTATCCCGGTAATAGCGGCATTTTCATCCAATTGCGGTTGCACTTTTTTATCTTGCGTTAATAAATTGAGTTCAGCCATTATTTTTTGATAGCTAGTACCGTTAATGTTTGTATTAACCAAGGTTTTAAAGTCTTGATTACGGGCATGTTCGATTAAGGCGACAACTATATCAACAGCAAATACATCAAAAGTTAAGAAATTAGGTATTTTGTTTTTAACTTCATCAAGTTTTGATTCATAATTACTAATCAAATGGTCTCTTTTCAAATCTAATTTTTTAAAAAGTAATTTGTTTGCCTCTTTAGGAAGAAATAAATAAATTTGTGTTGAAGGCGCTGAAAGAAACACTTGTTTAGAAACTATCGTTAGTATAGCTTGTATGTCTTTTGTAGTATGGCTCACACCTAAAGATTGACAAACCAGTCCTGTTGCCCTGTCATTACAAGAATAACTTGTAATGTAGTATTGATTTTTTAAGGTGAAGAATTCTGAGAGGTTATCAAGCAACGGTTGTATAGTTTTAAGTCTTTTGTTTATTTTTTCTATGCGTAATCTATTTATTATTTCTATACGTGATCTTAATTCTTTATGATGATCTGCAACCGTAATTGGACTGTCTTCATCATAATACTGATCAGAGAAATCTCCTCGCTTGATTTTCTCTTCATTTTCACCTTTGTTTACACGCTCAGAAATCAGTTCCTTTTCTTTAAGAAAAACATCAAAAGAAATCACTTCCTTATTAAATATTGGATCAATATCCAGTTCACGCAAATAGTCATCATTGCAAAGAGTAAATTCCAATTCTATTTTCTCGTTACTCTCATCGATAAACTCAAACCTAGCCAGCAGCTTACTATTTTCACCTTCTGGAATCGTTACACGCTCCAGCATATTAATAATAAATTGGTGTCGTTCACTATGCGCAGAGCAATGCAGCAATATAAAAATCAGCTGTAGTAATGTACTTTTGCCGCCACCATTAAGACTGCCAAGAGGAAACACATTAGGACTAAATGACTGCTCAAAGGTAATATCTATATCTTTTAATACCCTAAAGTCAGGGACTTGAACGCGTAACAAGTGCATAGTATTTTCCTGTTAAATTCAATGGAGCAATGCTGTTCTCTATGCCATTTTATCATTCATTTCAATACGGGGGATAATTGGGTGGATATTGCAGGTCGTACCGGCCTCCATTGTGCTCAAACTATCTTGCGCCGTTTTGAGCTGGAAAGTACGGCACGTCCTTTATTAGCGTTTCAATCCAATGATTCAATTTCAACTGGATAGTTATTCTCATTCAGTTTATGTACAAAGAACTTTGAGCATACTAAGCCTAGCTCAAACAGCATCCATATGGGAATCGCTAACAAGGTTTGAGAAATAGCATCAGGTGGCGTTAAAACGGCACCAACAACAAATGCACCAACAATCACATAAGGTCTTTTCTCAGCTAAATCATTGGCGCTTACTATGCCAGCCCATACTAAAACAATAGTGAAGATGGGTACCTCAAAGCAAACACCAAAAGCAAAGAATAAGCCCAACACAAAATCAAGATATTTGGCTATATCTGTCATTACTGCAACACCTTCTGGTGCTGCGGCTGTTAAAAATCCAAATACCAGGGGAAACACCACAAAATAAGCAAAGGCAATACCCAGATAGAACAGCACAGTACTCGCGATTAATAATGGAAAAATCATTCGTCTTTCGCGTTTATACAAGCCAGGTGCAACAAATGCCCAAAAGTGATAAAGAATCACAGGGATAGAAAGAAAGGCTGATAGTATCAATACCAACTTAAAGGGGGTAAGGAAAGGGGATGCGACGTCAATAGCGATCATGCTGCTATTTTGAGGCATATGTTTTAACAGCGGGCCGGCTAACAGACTATAAATTTCATTAGCATAGGCTGCCAGTGCCAAAAACACCACAATCACGAAAACAACCACTTTTAACAAGCGGTTTCGTAATTCAATCAGGTGACTAATAATCGATTGTTCACCGAATTTACTCATAAGACTTTAACTCATGGTATTCGGTACTATCAATGACTGGTTGCTGTAACGTTGCGCTAAAGGCACTGGTGGTTTCATCGAGCAAGTGTTGTGCGTCAATTAAGTCAGTGTGTTCTTTAATTAATTGGCGCATTTCATCGGCTTGCAATTCTGTCTGAATTTCTTCTTTTACAGAGGCGATCATTTGGCGACTTTTACCTATCCAGAAGCCAGCAAGTCGTGCGACTTTGGGTAATTGCTCAGGACCAATAACCAATAAGCTGACCAGGCCAATCAAGAACAGCTCAGAAAAACCCACTTCAAACATGATGCTTAAGCTTTATCGTTCTTGAAAAAAGTATCGCCATCAATAACGTCACTTTTATCTTGTTTACTTTTGTCTTCTCCTTCTGCGACTGCTGTTCGAAATCCTTTAATGGCACCACCTAGGTCAGTCCCAATATTTTTTAAACGTTTTGTTCCAAAAATGACTAATACAATAGCCAAGACAACTAACAAGTGACTAACACTAAAGCCCATTTTAAACTCCAATAGATAATATTTTACAAAGATTAAGTTGCTCAACACTTTACCAAGAAAAGTGTTAAGTGTGTTTTATACGTGTTAGTTATTAAATATCAACTAGCGTTTAACAGGGAAGGTGAGGTTTCAGAGCCATTGATTCTAAATCCTTCTGCCGACGCTTCATTAATGCGCGTTAATTTTTTCTGAGAATTGGGCAGCATTCCGTAAAGAGCCAGTTTATGTCTTAACACATTACGGCTGATATCCAGCAAATTTGCCGTTTGTACTTGATTGCCTTCACAAAAAGCATAAGCCGTTCTGATAACTGTTTCCTCGACTATGTCAAATAACTTCGGTGGAGCTTGCTCACATAAACGCTGTATGGCGCTTTCTAGCGAAGTTGTTGAAATTGTAGGGCCATTTTCCGAAGCCCTAACACCACTCAATTTAAAATCTTCAGGGCGTAAAAAGTTACTAGGGCAAACCAGCAATGCTCTATGAACAGCATTTTCAAGTTCACGAATATTCCCGGGCCATTCGTAATTTAATAAGGTTAATTCAGTAGAGGGTAATAATTTAACGTCTGAATACCCCAAACGATCGCCATAAATTTTTAGGAAGTGTCTGGCTAATGGAAGGATATCGCCTGGTCTGTCACGTAAAGGGCTCAACTGAATAGTTGCTACATTAAAACGATAATATAAGTCAGCACGAAAATGGGAGGCGGCAACCGCTTCTTCCAGATTAACATTGGTTGCTGCGATAATTCTTACATCAACAGGTACAGGTTGCCTTGAACCAACCTTAACGACTTCGCGTTCTTGTAGAACGCGCAATAATTTCGCCTGCATACCAAAAGGTAAGTCACCCACTTCATCCAGGAAGAGACTGCCTTTATTAGCCGTTTCAAACCAGCCTTCTTTGCTGGTTAAAGCACCGGTAAAGGAACCCTTTTCATGACCAAACAATTCGCTTTCAATCAGATGTTCACTCAGGGCGGCGCAGTTTAAGGCACCAAATACATTTTTACTTCGATTGCTTAGGGCATGAATATGTCTAGCGACTAATTCCTTACCCGTTCCAGTTTCTCCAACCACTAATACCGTAGCATCACTGGGTGCGATACGTTCGATTTGCTCAAGTAAACGACGAGAAACAGGATCCTCGAAAACAAGCGCGGTTGCTCGAACAGAAAGTGATAATGAACGCGACTGCAATTCATCGAAAGCCAGTAAGGTCGGAGTTGAAGCTTCCAAGCTTCCAGCAGTGGTGCTACCTAAAAATGTATCCATAAATTATATGCTCGTTAATTCTTAAAAATGACCGATATTAGGTATAACGGCTGTTAATTTTCTTATGTTAGTTGCTATATTAGGATAATAGTCAATTTATTTAAAACGGTATAATTAGATTAGATTATCTCTAAAATTAATATACCGTTGTGGAGGCGCATTGAGATGGTATAAGTATAAATGGATAGCATCCTATGAAGGTTTGCTATCCAATATTAAGTAAAAAACTGGAGTAAAACAGCTTTAGCTGTTTTTACAGGCAATAGCTGAAGCGATTGAACTCCAGTTTTTAAACAACTTACGATAAAAAAATAGTATCTAACAGTTTATTTCAGGGTCAAGTTTATGGATGCTTCGAGAGTTTTTACGCGGCACCCGTTTTTTCTTTGGCGCTAAGGTTTTCTTGAGTAATTTCCAACCCATGACGAGAGACGAGGTACCCAACACGAGTCCAAGTAATACCCAGGTTAACATCCAGAAATCCCAAATCGGTCTTTGATAAACCCAGCCAAAGTCCCAATGGTGCAGGGCAGAATACAACCAGCGAAAAACACGACGACTACGATCAACTTTTGCTAGCACTCGTCCATCTTGAGGGTCTAAGTAAAAGTAAGTACCCACGTCATCAGCCAACTTGACTTGTAGAACCGGTAAGGGCTTTTCTATCATGTTTTGGTGGTGCCTAGGGTAATAATAGCTGTCATATTCATTGAGAATAGTTTGGCTTTCAATAGGCGCATTTTTTGTAGCTCTACCAATGGCTTCCAGCAATGAAGAATCAGTAAATTTTGTTGAAATGGTCGCGCCATTTAAGTCTTGGGGCAGGCGTTGTCCATCCCGGGTACTGGCAAGCAGTAACGCTTCATTATTCAAATGCCTCCAACTGAGTTCAACAATATCTGCACCGTCAACTGCAACATTTAGAATCGCAGGAAGGATAGGTTGCCAGTTACGAAAAATATCCGGTGAATCTTTACCCGAAAAGCGGGTTAACTCATCTTTAGTTGGGTTAGCTGCCGAGAATATTTTTCCTGGATTAGTATCGATAAAGCCGCTGAAAGCCCAAAATAACACCACAATACCGCCAATCAGGCCACTCCAGAAGTGCCATTTAAACCAGAACTCTCTATACGGTTGAGTGCGGCCTTGTGAATAGGTAGGTCTGCCACCAAAACCAGGACGCCAACGCAGCCAGCCAATAATAATGCCTGTTAATGTTGCAAGGGTAGCGAATAGACCTAGATACAGTTGTACATCATTACGAATTTTGCCTAAGGCAATGGCTTCAAGGGGTTTAAGTAGATGTAACCAGTTACCCGCCCAGTAAAACGCACGATCAAGTTGTGTCGAGGCGTGCAAAACTTCACCCGTACGAGTAGAAATCATGAGTTCATCGCCATCATCACCCACAGCAATATGATGAAATGGCTTTAGGCCATCCTGATTACGGAGGATAATTGGATTTTCAACGCTTTCCAGGTAACGGGTCTCAACATTATAGATACCTTGGCTAGCATACCAGTTTTTAGCAATTTTTAAGGCTTGATCCACGTTGGTCTGACGAACTGAACCATCAAGAGCTGATAAAGCCACAATCTTACCTTGAGTGTCTTCAATGATCCATTCAGGTTCACCAGCGGTACGGACTAGGCGAGCATCTGCAATCCCAACATCAGATGACTTGGCTTGTTTAGTCGTTGTCTTATCGTTAGCGTCTTTATTGGGTTTCGCCAGACTCTCAGCCGCTGCTTTACGAATTTCAGCATTCCGAATCCATACTTCACCCAAACTGAGCCAATTTAGCTCAGGGGCTAATGTCTCAGCATGAGCGAGTTGTTGACTACGGCTTTGTGTCGTCGGTGTCGAATACATGATGACCAGGCCGGTAAAAAACCAAAAAAACATGAATAAGCCCAGTACGAGACCTACCCATCGATGAACTTGATATAAGAGCCAATTCAAAGACTTCATAGTTACCCTCTGATAGAATGAAAGTGTCAGAAAAATTAATTAATTTGAAAGAGTGTTTAGCAGAAAGTAGAAAATAATTCAGTATCCCTAAAGCCCGGAAATATAATAAGCCAAGGCATCAATCTCATCCTCACTGAGCAATTGGGCTACTTTGTTCATAACCCCTTCTGGACTGTTATGACGCTCATTTAATTTCCAGTTAACCAATTGACCTCGTAAATAAATTTCACGCTGGCCACCAATCATTGGATAAATAACGGCTTCAGTTATTTTGCCCTTGCCATTAACGCCATGACAACTGTTACAGGCTGGAATCCCACGCGCTTGATCACCACTATTGAACAAGTTATAGGCAACTGGATTGACCCGATTAACCTCATCACCCTGCATCGGTTTTTGACTGGCAAAATAAGCTGCAATATCAGCGATGTCTTCAGTAGTTAAATCTTCAGCCATAATAGTCATGACTTGGTGGGACCGCTCTCCAGCCTGAAAATTTTTCAGCTGTTTGACTAAGTAACCCGCGTATTGTCCGGCATGATTAGGCACCTTGGCATCCGTACTGATGCCGTCTATACCATGACATTCCTGACAACGACCCGCATCAGATTTCTCTTTGCCTCGTATTGGACTACCACTTCCTATCCTTTGAGCTGATGAGTCTATAGTTTCACCAGCAGCCATACACTTGACTGAAGCGAGGAGGGCAAAGGTACTCATCGTTAAAAAAGCGGATCTCTTCCAGCAGCTAAGTTTAGATTTTGGGCGTCGTCTTTGTGAAAACGCAGGCACAAAACACGACACCTTCATAATCATTAATTTGCTGGTTTACTAGCGGCTAGTTGCTGCACAGCTTCAAGTGACTTTTCGACATTTTCAGCGGGTTTAAGACCTGTCAATGTAGTTGATATTTTACCGTCTGGCGTGATGATAAAAGTGGTACGCTCTGCAAATCCGTGAGTGATGTCAACGCCACGAGAGTCTTTCTTGCCTTCTGCAGCGGCTTTAACAACCAAATCGTAAGCTTTAGAAATTGAACCGTCAGTATCGGAAGCAACAGCCACTTTTCCTGCGCAGTATTCAGGATCAGCCGAAAAATCATTGAGTCTATCAATAGAGTCTAAAGACACGCCGACAATACTTGCGCCAGCTGCAGCAAACTTATCAATATTGACTGCAAAAGTATGCGCCTGAATATTACAGCCACCGGTATAAGCTGATGGATAAAAATAGACCACAACAGGACCTTTTTGTAAGGCTTCTTTCAAGGAATAGTTAAAGGCTTTACCTGCCAAAGAGGCTTGTGTTTGAAAATCAGGCGCATCAGCACCCGCAGTTAAGGCTGCAAAGGCGGGTAGTGTCATTGCGGTCGACAGAAGGCAACCTAATAAAAGACGTTTCATGTGTTTACTCTTGAAAAATAGGTGGGTATTAAAGGGGTTTGTAAGTATCGTGACACGCATCGTCACATGAGTTTGAAATTTCAATTGCTTTATTAGAGGCAGAATCATAATCATTGGCTTCAATAAATTTCACAATTTCGGCTGACAAATCTTCGTATCTTTTAGCATCAACAACGGCATCATTCGCATTGCCGCGTTTTTCAAAAAAACCTTCGACCAGCTTAAAGTCCGATTGCATTTGTTTTGCCAGTGCGATCGCAGGAGCTGCTTCTTTGTTAGCAATATTGCCTTGCAGATTATGAGAGTTGTTATCAATTGACTCCATTAACGTTTCGAAGTCAAAAGCGGCTTCAGCATAGACATAGCTGCTAGCCAGTACGAGAATAATACTGCAAAGGTAAATCATCTTACGCATATTTTATTGATCCTTATGGCGGTGGTTTCCAGGCCACCTGTACACTGCACAAACCCGATTCATTAGCAGTTTGCAGTATGTTGTAGGTTATGACATGAACTAAATAAATTAACCCAGAAGGCAAGCCTTCTGGGTTAAGGTCAAATTAAATTAACTCGACACGCTATCTTGCATTAAGCAATCAGATCCTTAATTACTTTTCCATAAACAACGGTTGGACGTTCTGAACGACCTTGGTATTTATAGATTAGTTTTAAATGATCCAAGCCCATTTGATTTAACACTGTAGCGTGTAAGTCATAGGTATCTACACCCAGACTCTTATCCGCAACTTGTAAACCAATTTCATCCGTTGCACCGTAAGTAGTACCTGCTTTAACGCCGCCACCGGCTAACCATTGAGTATAGCCCCAAGCGTTATGATCACGTCCAGTGCCACTTTGTCCGTAAGAAGTACGGCCAAACTCAGACGTCCAAACAACCAGTGTAGAATCCAGTAAACCACGTTCTTTTAAGTCAGCCAATAAACCTGCAATTGGTTTATCAACTACGCGTGCATGCTTGCCATGGTTTTCTTCAAGATTGGTATGCGCATCCCAGTTTCTGGTATCACCCGCCACATCAGTTGGGCCAGAAACGACTTGAATGAAACGTACACCGCGTTCAACCAGACGTCTAGCTCTTAACAAGCTCGTACCGTAGCCTTTAGTGACTTCATCATTCAAGCCATATTGCTCTTTGGTTTTTTCACTTTCTTTGCTTAAGTCAACCGCTTCAGGTGCTGTTGTTTGCATACGAGCAGCAAGTTCATAAGCTCTTACCCGTGCTTGTAACTCAGAGTCATTTGGATAAGCAGAATCTTTCTTTTCATTTAACAATTTTAGAAGATTCAGGTTTTCTGATTGTTGCGCTGCTGCTTCAGTTTCTGGTCTATCTAAATATAAAATAGGCGAGTTACCTGGACGGAATGCAGTGCCTTGATAAACAGCCGGTAAGAAACCAGAGCTCCAGTTAACTGAACCACCGGTTGGCTCTCTTTTGCCGTTATACAATACCACGTAAGCAGGTAAATCCGGGTTAGCTGTACCTAAGGCATATTGAATCCAGGCGCCTAAAGAAGGACGACCTGGGTTTAAGCCCCCGGTATTCAATTTTAAGATTGAAATATCGTGAGTTGCACCGACCGTCACACTTGATTTAATGAACGCAATTTTATCAGCATGTTGAGCCAGGTTAGGGAGCAGGTCAGAGAACCATGCGCCACTTTCACCGTATTGTTTCCAGGTTCTGTTAGACGTAAACAGTTTACCTACACCGCCTTGTGTACTGGTTTTGATGCCTTTCAAGAAAGAAGCGGGAACTTCTTGTCCAGATAGCTTAATCAGATCAGGTTTGTAGTCATATAAGTCAATAGTACTTGGAGCGCCGTCCATATGTAGCCAAATAACAGATTTAACTTTTGCTGGGAAATGGGTCGCTTTAGGTGCCAATGGATCTTCTAGTTCCGAGGCAAACGCGGCTTGCATTATTCCGCCACCCGGTAAAAGTCCGCTCAGTGCCAAGCCGCCAAGTCCATAGCCAGATTTAAGTAAAAAGTCTCTACGAGATTGATTGTTCATGATGCAATTTCCTATTTAAGTAAGATGATATAAGTTGTTAAAACCGGTATATAAACTCGTTTGAGTTCGCAACCGTGTGCACCAAATCAACAAATGCGGCGGCACGGATTGGATCCAATTTTTGTCCATCTTTTAAGCCAGTGGGGATGCTTATTTCAAACTTACCATCGGCTGTTTTTTCTCGGACAGATTTTTCATGGCTGCTCAAGAACTTCTGTAACGTTTCTTTTTCGTCGGCACTGGCTTTACGAGCAAACAGGATTTCATACAGTTTATCGAGTTGAGCTGATTCGTCAGTGCCAGCCTCGTTAATAACACGTCCTGCCAAGGCTTGTGACCAACCCAGTACGATGTCACTATTAAATAAAGCCAGTGATTGTAATGGTGTGGTTGTTACATCACGTTTGCTGTGTGCTTCTTGTGCGGTTGCCATATCAAAGGTATCCAATAATGGATAAGGCAGACTGCGGCGAGTAAAGATATACAAGCTACGACGGTTTTGATCTTTCTTATCTTTAGATACTTTCCATTGTGTAGGTGCTGCACCCAGATTTTCTGGGATTGGCGGGAACACACTAGGGCCACCTACTTTGTCTTCCAGTTTTCCTGAAGCAACCAGTAAAGAGTCACGAATTTCTTCAGCTTCTAAACGTTTTCTTGGGAATACACCTAACAGTTTATTTTCATTATCGGCTTTAGCGATGTCTTCACGGTAATCAGAAGATTGACGATAAACACTGGATAATAAAATTTCACGGTGTAACTTTTTAATGCTCCAGCCTTCTTTAACAAACTTGGCTGCCAGGTAGTCTAATAATTCTGGGTTAGTTGGTTTTTGTCCGGCTTTACCAAAATCACTGACGGTTTCTACGATGCCGCGACCAAAATATTCTTCCCAGATTCTGTTCACATAAACACGTGCGGTTAATGGGTTAGTGTCACTGGCTATCCATTTTGCCAAGGCAGTTCTACGACCTGATGAAAATGCAGTGGGCTTAACATCTGGTTTTTCTTCAGTGATTGCCTCTGGGAATGCAGGTTGAACTTCTTCAAGCTTACGCTCATGGTCGCCACCAAAAAACACATAACTTGGAGGTGCATCTGCATGACCTAATTCACTGACACCTGAAATAGTAGTTGATCCAGAAACAGGTTTAAGATCGTCAAATTTTTTCAGTTCATCAGTCAGCTCTTTGTACTCTTGAGCTTTTAAAGCGATTTCTGGTGTGTAGTTTTTACTGTCAGGGCTGACACTGGCGTCACGTAAGTAAGCCACTAAATCATCTTCACTTGTTACATTCGCTAAACGATGATTGACCCAACGATCGTGAGCTGTCCATTGCTCTTTGGGTTTGAAAATAGAATCTCTACTATCAGTTAAATAACGTTCGTTATGATACTTAAGCGCTGCTTCTCTGTAAGGTTCAATAATCGCTTTTTGTTTTTCGCGAATTTCTTTAGTCGCTTCTTCCCATTTAGCTTGTTGCTTTTCGTACTTACGTTCAATGTCACCTTTAACCGCAGGAATATTGTCAACCGCGCTCACGTTAGCAAAGAATGACTGCAGTGAGTAATAATCTTTTTGGCTGATTTTGTCGAATTTGTGGTTGTGGCACCGCGCACACTCAACGGTTTGACCTAAGAGCACTTTACCCACAGTGTCAGTCATATCGGTAGTGATTTGGTATTTACGTTGAACCAGGTCACGAGAGTTGCTGTTATCAGGGAAGCCCGCCAAGAAACCAGTCGCAATCAGACCTTCTTGTTTATCAGGTAAGATTTCATCACCTGCAATTTGCTCTTGAATGAATTGAGAGTAGGGCTTGTCAGAGTTGAAAGCATTGATAACGTAATCACGATAACGCCAGAAATTGGGTCGGGTACCATCGTTTTGGAAGCCAGTACTGTCAGCGTAACGGGCTAAGTCTAACCAGCGACGTGCTTGACGCTCACCGTATTTAGTAGAAGACAACAAACGATCCGCTAATTTTTCATAGGCATCAGGAGACGTATCATTTACAAAGGTAGCGACATCTTCTGGCGTTGGAATAACACCCCAAACATCTAAAGTAGCGCGGCGAATAAACGCAGCACGATCTGCATCACCCGAAGGATTCAAGCCTTTTGCTTCTAAAGCGGCTAACACAAAAGCATCAACTGGTGTACGTACCCAAGCTTTATTTTTTACGTCAGGTTGAACAGGTTCTTTAACGGGTTGGTATGACCAGAGTTTTGATTTGGCGGGTTGTTGTGCATCGGCAGCTGCAACGGTTTTGTTGTCAGTCGCTGGTGTAGCGGCTGTTGCAGGTGCTACATTTGCTGCGGGTGCCGCTGGTACTGGCGTCGCAGCAGCAGTTGTTTCTGGTTGACTCGCAGGTGCTGCAGGAGCCGTTTGGGCAACCGGTGCAGTTGCTGTTGCTGTTGCTGTTGCAGGGGCGAGTGGTTTTGTTTCCGCTAACGGTGTAGTGATTGCCGGGGTGGGTGCTGATTGACTACCAATCGAACCCACTGGGCTGTTAAAGGTGTCAACTGGTTTTGATGCACCTATTGTGCTGACTGGATTGTTAAACAAATCAGTCGCTGCAATAGTCTCACCGGCCAGACCGCCTGCAAGACCCCATAGTATGGCTAAATATAATTTATTTTTCTTCATCGATTAACTCCAAAATTTAAGCGTTTTAAGTGGTTGGTAAACAACGCCCTACTAAAATTAGTGTTTATGTTTTGCTGCTGGTTTTGCTTTTTCTTTAGAAGCGGGTTCTTTAGGAGCAGGAATAGCTACTTTTGTTAGCTTTCCACCTTCTTGTTCGTAAAATTGAGCACCTAAATAACCTGCTACATTAAAGCCATTGCTTGCCAATACATCAGCCGCTTTTCCTGAACGACCACCGTGATTTGAAACGGTAACAATGGTTCTATCTTTAGGAATTGAACTTAAGCTTTTTTCAAGTTGGTCGGCTTGAACACTTAAATAAACAGGAAAGCCTCCAATTGAACTGACTTCATCTGGACGGCGTAGATCGATAACCAATATTTTTTCAGGAGTAGCGATCAAGGCGTCGAAATCGGCACGGTGCAGTTGAGTCGCTTTTGGTTTATAAGCTTCTGCAGCTGGCGCAGCAGGGGCTGGTTCTTTAGCAGCGGGTGCAGCAAAGGCAAAAGAAGTTGTTAACATCATTATCAGCAGCAGCAGGTTCATAGGTTTTTTCATGTTTATTTCTCTTTTTGTTTAAGTATTAAAGCGCCCAGGGTGCGCATAAATTGATGCATTCCTACTTATTAAAGCATCTATCATGCCAATAGGTTATTTAGCGGGTTGTTGATAGCTGTTGATTATTTAATTGATTGATTAATATGGTTAAAATAATTCTTAGTAATTTACTTGGTTGTTGTCTTAATGCATTTGAACAGGAAGGGGTGCAGATAGGTGCTGAATATGCAACAGTCAATCATCAGGCCCTGTCTTTAAATAAGCAGATGATTGATGCGGAGAACTCAGTAAGGTGTGAAGAATACGATCGTTGCGCTTTGCTTAGAGACTTGTGAAACAGCTTTAGATTTTTAGATAAATAAATACCGGAGTGCAATAGCTTTAGCTATTGCCTGTAAAAACAGCTAAAGCTGTTTTACTCCAGTGTTAACGGAAGTTTAATTTCTGAAACACTATAATAAAAAAAGGCTCGGAGAATATCCGAGCCGAGAACCCACGATCAGGAAATAGGTTAAGTCAGCTGATACTCCTTAAAATTTTGCACTGACGGTAAAGCCATACCATTGTGGTTGACCCAGTGTATAAGAGTTCCAAAGGACGGCCCCCGGTGTTTGGTTGTAAAAAATGTTTTTGCCTACGAATGACACGTCAAAGCCTTTATCGCGTCTACCGACGCCCACGGCAACGTCGAAGGTTGCGTTGGCTTTTATCCAGCCATAAGATGACAATAAAGGATCTGAGTTGTAACCACTGGTAAAGGCGGTATTAAAGTTAGCATGCAATTCTTGCTCACCCGGAATATTGAGGCCAACCAATTTTGCAGGGAATCGCACTTCTGGACCCACGTTAAAGGTAAATTGTGCTGCACCCGGTAAAGTCATGCCGGAAACATCACGATAAGACCCTGTGTTACCCAATTCTAAAGGAACCGCACTGTTTTTAAAGCTGGTGTATTTTGCATTGTTATACGAACCGGCAAAACGTATTGAGGTATATTTTATAGCCCGGAATGAGCCATCTATTTCAACACCGAACGTACGAACGCCTTTAGCATTTCCTGAGGCAGGTGTATAAGAAGTGGGTGCAGCTGGGTTAGATTGTCTCGCCAGGTTAGTTGTGTATGTATCTAAGATTGAAACACCTTGTTGATAATTGTTAATGTCACTTAAATAGAAATCGGCATTAAAGTTCAGATCATCATGTAATAAGTTAGATTTGAAACCTATTTCAAAGTTGTTACTGGTTTCTGGTTTAACCTGCGAATCTACACCGTTAACAGTTTGCGAGAAGCCAGCTTTTTGAGCAAATCGATACGAGGTATAACCTGTCCATTGCTCATTAAATTTATAGCTGGGGCTGAAGTTAAAGGTTGGTTGAATCGCTGCATAAGTATTTCCAGTGGTTTGGTTCCAGAGAACACCCATATTGGTTTGACGTAGTGTTTTTGCAGTGGCTACTTGTTGTTTTTGTACGTCTGATAATCCGCCAACACCGTTAACGGCATTGTAGGTTGATATACCAAAATATTGCTGGGCAACGGCGTTAGCCAGTGCGATTTGAGCTGCATTATTGGTTGTTAAAGCGCCAGTCGTACTATTTGAGTTAAAACCACCGGTATTGACCCCATTAACTATACCAGGATTTAGATCAACTCCGGCACCTTGAACAGAAACAAGTTTGTTGGTGGCATTTTGACGATTTTCTGCGCTCACTCGAACACCGGTCGTTATAGTCAGTGGGTCGGTGACATGCCATTTTGCTTCACCAAAGTAAGCAGCCGTTTTATTGTCTATAAAGTTAGGGTTTTGCGTTATTAAGCCATTTAATGAATCAGTCATCAGCTTTTGACCGCTACCGTTCGCACTAAGGGTATTATAGTAAGCTGTTGAAGCAAACCATGCACCTGCATCTGATCCAAAACCCACCGCGTTACCTAAAACCATCTTGCGCTCTAACAGGTAGATACCGGTTTGGTAATCGACTAATTTACCATAACTGGATGATAGTTTGAGTTCCTCGCTGAGTTGTGAGAAGTTATGAATAGCACCACCGCCATTTTGACTGATGTTAAAAGGTGTGCCTTCATCATTCGAAGCCTGGAAATTATAGCCTCTCGCTGCAGTGGTTGAGGTTATCTTATAATTACCTAAATTCCAGTCTATTGTCGATGCAATACCTCTACTATTGGACACCAATGGATATTGGCTATTCATGTCGAAAGCATTGACTCCAGCACCGTTAAGGTAGGTATTCTCATAAGAATAGCCGGGCAACAGGTTTTTAAAATAGGCTCTATTAAGACGAGTAGAGGCATCCGTACTTAATGGGTTAACCGCACCATTGGCATAATGGGTC
>SESB01000707.1_pt1 | contig 23737 bp, 14 predicted proteins | sample 3171441 | NCBI WGS metagenome assembly SESB01 (sample SAMN06051867, study PRJNA518727) | freshwater metagenome | biome: subpolar coniferous forest; feature: holomictic lake; material: water; isolation source: holomictic Lake 227, 6 m depth | place: Canada: near Kenora, Ontario | collected... | reverse complement strand
ACACAGTCAAATACTACTACACCTATAAACCTTAATATTCTTCCAACTGGCACACTTGAAATTATTGGCACAGCGCAACAAAATCAAACGTTGTCTGTCAGAAGTACGGTGGCGGATGCCGATGGTTTAGGTGCATTCATAAATTATCAATGGCTGAGTAATGGCGAGGTAATTTCGGGTGCAACAAAATTAACGTACACCTTGATGACTGAGGATGTTGGTAAAAATATCAGCGTGAAAGTCAGTTACACCGATTTGAAAAGTCATGCTGAAAGTGTGACAAGTGGCACGACAGCATTAGTTACTGGAACACAAAACACAGTAACGCCAACGGTAACATTGAGTTCAAATGCCGCGAATGTGAATGAAGGTAGTTCCGTAACTTACACCGCAACTTTAAGTAGTGCCGCCACAACTGCTGTGAGCATTCCTTACTCGTTGAGAAATACAAGTACAAGTACAAGCGTGGCACTGGATGATTTCATAGGTTTGACAGTACCAACAGGCACGATTTACATTCCTGTTGGTGCAACAACTGGCACGTTAACGTTTAATGTTGCTAATGATTTAAAAACCGAAGGTACTGAATCATTTTTTGTTACGTTGGATTCTGCGACTGGTGCGACATTGGGTTCGACAACTGCTGTATTGGCTACAATTAACGATACCAGTTTATCACCAACATTAACTCCAGTTCATACCGTCACAATCAGCAGCACTGACAGCAACGCGACTTACCTCGGTGAAACTGGTGAAACTGGCGTAACCCGCATAAGTTTGGCAGGGCTTGGATTAAGCACAATTCGCTCTATTCGTATCGAAGATGATAATTTCATTTCTGGTGGCGATGGCATTGCTTCTGGTTACGACCTTGATTTTGTTAAATTTAGTACACAACAAACGTCTTCTGCAAGTGCATCCACAACACTTGCAGATAATTCAATAAACTTTAGTTCGACTACATTCAAGGCAGGTTATTTACAACCTGTTAGTTCTTGGAGTTCTTATTATGGAACAGTTTTATATGGTTCAAATACCGATGGGACTGCTAATGTAGGATTAGACAATTTTGGAGTTAAAGATGGTGCAAATAATTCTGGTGTTGGTTCGTTATCATTAGGTGAAGCTGGGGCAGTTAGTTTCAATCTCACACAAGCACTTACACCAAGTTCCGACCTTTATCTTTACGTCGGCGATGTTGGTGGCGGAAATGATAACTTTCGAGTCGTTTTTAGTGACCAACTTGCCAACGCTGCTGATTCTGCTATTACGTTAAAAGGAGATAGCAGTGATAATTCAATCCGACTTGGTGAAAGCATTAACGCAAATTTAGGCAAAGGCAACGACACGATTTACGGCTATGGTGGAGCAGATGATTTATACACGGCTGGAGCAGATGATTTGTTGTTGGGTGGTACGGATAACGATACGCTAGATGGTGGCGCGGGTAATGACACCATGCAAGGTGAAGCCGGTAATGACATTTATTATTTTGGCGCAGGTTCGGGTAATGATGTCATTATCGATGTCGAAGGTAACGACACGTTGATATTGAAAAAATTGGCTTCAACGGATGTGACGTTTGAGCGAGTTGCCGACCATCCGAATGATGTAAAGTTAATAATTAACACCACAAAAGAATCGGTGTATTTGACTGACCAATTAAATCCGATTGGTAGTTTGGGAATTGAGAGGTTCACATTTACAGATAAATCATTGACTGAAAAAAATGTGAGTGATGCTTTGTCCTCAGGTGTAACGCCAGATGTTAATCACGCACCGACTGAAATTGCGACATCGTCTACCAGTCATGCCAAGATTTACTTCAAAGAAAATGATTCGATTGTGGTCGCTAATAGCGGAGTCAATGTTTATGGCAGCAAAGGAAACAATGAAACTGTCACAGTGGTGGCGGGTTCACAAGGCGTGATACTTGATGGAAATGTTGATGAAGTAACTTTTGTCAGTGCAACAGGAGCGAATGCGAATAATTCCATCTCGGTAACGGGCGCGGCTTCTAACAACTATACATTTAAACAAGCTGGGAACGCTTTACAAATTTATGACAGTAGCGGTCAAGCATTATTAGTGAGCGTACCAGTACAAGATGATAGCAACAACACATTGCTCAATTTTAGTGACGGTGTTTTTTCGGCAAAATTAGTACCAACTTCAACAGGACTAACGATTCGAGTGAATGACGTTCAGGTAAGTTCTAGTTCTCCTATGTCAGTGACTTCAAATGCAACAAGTACCAATCAATTGACTAACGTTCAAGCGAATAGTTCGAGTAATGTGTATTTGACCGCAGATGATCCTATCACTGTGAGCAACGATGGGCTTAGTGTTTTTGGAAGTAAAGGTAATGAAACCGTAACGCTGACGCAAAGTGCTAAAAATATAGTTCTTGACCAAAATATAGAGCATTTGGTGTTTCAACAAAATGAAAGTGATTACAAATTCGCACAGTCAGGTAATTCTGTTGCAATTTACGACAGCAGTGCAACGTCTGTGATAGCAACTATTCCAGTTCAAGATAACGGAACATTATTCACTTTCAACGATAACGCGGCTATTGTCACACTGTCACCGACAGCCACTGGACTCAATATGTTGTTGGGTGATTTTATGCTTAAATCAACACCTACTTCACCATCTTCTGGAACGCGAATTGATATACGCAATTCTGGTGTAGACGATGCTGGAAATGGAAACAAGCAATTCTTTGTTTATGCGGGCAATTACAGTCATGAAATCAAAAATTTTCAATCGGGCGATATTATCAATTTTCCAAGTGGTCAAATACCATCATTGATAAATTCAAACTTGATGGACGGCAAAATTAGTTTGCAATATGCGTCTAATGGTCAAACCGCTATTATTGATTTAACAGGATTGGCTAATGATGCGTCACTAGGTTCTATTAGTGGGTTTAATAACGCATTTGGTTCTGCATCTATTGGAAGTTTTTAAAGGCGTAATCAAAAGCGTTGTGTACAAAACAAAAGGCTGGCGAAAACCAGCCTTTTTTGTACCAATTATTTGTGCAAATTAAAGCAAAGCTGTTGCGCCAATAAAACCAATGGATGAACGACTTTTTTTTCATCGGAATTAAGAAAAAGCACCCAATCTGCATCGGGCAACAAAAATTCACACGCGGCATCGGGCAAATCGTCACCGGTCGGTTACGCAGGCGCAATTAGTTTAGTCATGGGCGTAGACAAAAACGGCGAAATTTTAGGAGTGCGGGTGATTTCACACACCGAAACACCAGGTTTGCGCGACAAAATCGAAATCAGCAAATCGAAATGGATTTTAAGTTTCAACGGGAAATCGCTCGACAACGTCAGCTTTGAACAATGGGCAGTCAAAAAAGACAACCGTTTATTTGACCAATTCAGCGGCGCGACTATTACGCCGCGAAAAGTAGTAATTGCGATTCGGCGTGGCTTGGAATTCTACCAAGTAAATCAAGCAACGTTGCTGGCTACAGGAGAAAAATCATGAATCTGTCCATACTTTTTTCACCCAATATAAAGAATTGCCCGTGATGGACTTTGGGATAATAACGTGGTTTTGACCCAAAATTTAGCGTTATGTCCGTTGCTTGCGGTGACGGGAACGGCGACAAATGGTTTAGGAATGGGGGGCTTGCAACCATTGCGGTAATGGTCGCCTCGAATGGCATTGTGTCGCTCAATCGGCATTTAATTCCGTCTGAAATTCGCATTCCGATTTTCGTGTTGTTGATTGCCGCGCTAGTGACGCTGGTGGATATTTGCCTGAATGCGTGGATGCACGAATTGCACAAAGTTTTGGGAAACGATTTTTAGCGCATGATTATTGACATTCTCCCCGCCCTAAAGAAGCGGGGATTTTTTTAAGTACCATCCATAAATCGGGCGAACGCGCTTTTACAACAAACGCCGAAACACGATTTCAGCGGCAGTAAAGGTTTTATTCAAGGCTTCATCATCGTGAGCCGCTGATACAAAACCGGCTTCAAATGCAGACGGCGCAAGATAAACGCCTTGCTCCAACATCGCGTGAAAAAAGCGTTTGAAATAATCTTGATTGCACGCCATCACTTGCTCGAACCGCGTGATTTTTGTTTCTTCGGTGAAAAATAGCCCAAACATGCCGCCGACTTGATTCGTGCTAAATGGCACATCAAATTGGGTGGCTAACATTTTCAAACCGTCTGTTAAGCGCGTCGTTTTGGCAGTTAAATCGGCATGAAAATCCGGTGTCGCAATCAATTCCAGCGTTTTCAAACCTGCCGCCATTGCCACCGGATTTCCCGATAAAGTTCCCGCTTGATAAACCGAACCCAGTGGCGCGAGGCATTCCATAATATCGCGTCGTCCGCCAAATGCACCGACCGGCATGCCACCGCCGATGACTTTGCCCAGCGTCGTTAAATCGGGTTTCACATTGTACAAACCTTGTGCGCCTTGCAAGCTGACGCGAAAACCGGTCATGACTTCGTCGAAAATTAACACGCTGCCAAATTCGTCGCACACGTCGCGCAAGGTTTCTAAAAAGCCTTCGACCGGCGGCACGCAATTCATATTTCCCGCGACCGGTTCGACAATAATGCAGGCGATTTGTTCGCCTAATTGTGAAAATAATTCGCGCACGGCGGCTTCGTTGTTATACGGCAACGTCAGCGTATCCAACGCCACCGCTTCAGAAACGCCGGAAGAACTCGGCACGCCAAACGTCAACGCGCCCGAACCGGCTTTGACCAAAAGCGCGTCCGAATGTCCGTGATAACAGCCCTCGAATTTCACGATTTTGTTGCGTCCGGTAAAACCTTTTGCCAATCGAATCGCGCTCATCGTGGCTTCGGTGCCAGAACTCACCATGCGAACCAATTCAATCGACGGCAATAATTCACACACGCGTTGCGCCATCAACGTTTCGATTTCCGTCGGCGCACCAAAACTCAGCCCTTTTTCAGCCGCCATTTTGACCGCTTCAATTACGTCCGGATGCGCGTGACCTAAAATCATCGGTCCCCACGAACCGACATAATCGACGTATTGATTCCCTTCGCAATCGAAAATATACGCACCTTTTGCGTGGTCAATAAAAATCGGGGTGCCGCCCACGCCGTTAAAAGAACGCACCGGTGAATTTACGCCGCCCGCAATAACGAGTTTGGCTTGGTTGAAAAGTGTGTTTGAAGTTGTCATAAGTTTTGCCTGTTTCCATAATGTGTTAAAGAGAAAGTTAACGCTAAAAATGCGGGTCACTGTTTATTCATAAAAACAATCTTCCTGCCATTTTTGCGGATTAGTTTGAACGTAATTCGCAATTTTTACATACGAATTTTCGTTTCGGATAATGTGTTCGTGGTAATTTCGGTGCCAAACGGGTGTTCCCGTTAAATTGCGTGATTGATTGATTTTCCGCGCCGAAAATGTCTTAAACTGCCGCACAATTTCAGAAAGATTTTTATTCGATTCTGTAAGGGCGGGTTCTGTAAGGGCGGGTTCTAAACCCGCCCTGTATTACGGAATGTTACCAAAATGAATAAACAAACTTTGTTTAAACGATAAATTCGGGCAATTTTTTGGCGACCAAACATTTTTTCAACACAACGTAATCGGGCAAGCCATTTTTGTACGGCGGATAATCTTCGCCTTCAATTAACGGCTGTAAATACGCGCGACACGCTGGCGTAATGCCAAAACCGTCCGCGCTGATAAATTCGGGCGGCATCATTTTTTCAACATTCGCCACGTCTTTTAAATCCACGCTGCCAATTTCCCATTGATACGGCGCGTCAGCGGTTCGCACAATCGTTGGCATCACCGCATTTTTGCCCGCCAATGCAAATTCAATCGCCGCTTTTCCGACCGCGTAAGCCTGTTCGACATCAGTTTTTGAGGCAATGTGACGCGCCGCACGTTGTAAATAATCCGCCACCGCCCAATGATATTTATAGCCTAAATTTTCTTTGATTAAATTCGCAATAACGGGAGCCGCTCCCCCTAATTGCGCGTGACCAAACGCATCTTTGCCACCGGCTTCGGCGAGAAATTGCCCGTCGCTATTTTTCACGCCTTCCGAAACCACGACACAGCAATAACCATATTGTTTAACGTTTGCATCGACCGCAGCCAAAAATTTCGGCGAATCAAATTGCACTTCGGGAAACAAAATCACCAGCGGAATATCGTGATTTTCATCCGCCGCCAACGCACCCGCCGCCGCAATCCAACCGGCGTGTCGTCCCATGACTTCCATCACAAATACTTTCGTCGAAGTCGCACACATCGAAGCCACATCAAAACTCGCTTCGCGCATCGAAACCGCCACATATTTCGCCACCGAACCAAATCCCGCGCAATTATCCGTAATCGGCAAATCGTTATCGACCGTTTTCGGAATGCCGATGCACGTCAACGGATAACCCATTTGCTCGCCGATTTGTGACACTTTGTGCGCGGTATCTTGCGAATCGCCGCCGCCGTTGTAGAAAAAATAACCAATGTTGTGCGCTTTGAAAACGTTAATCAGCCGTTCATATTCGGCACGATTCGCGTCTAAACTTTTTAATTTGTAGCGGCACGAACCAAACGCGCCCGCAGGCGTGAAACGTAGCGCGGCAATATCAGCATCACTTTCCAAACTCGTGTCGATAAGTTCTTCTTTTAACGCGCCAATAATTCCGTTTAAACCCGCGTAAATCGTGCCGATTTTGTCGGAATGTAACCGCGCCGTTTGAATTAAACCACACGCGCTGGCGTTAATCACCGACGTTACGCCGCCCGATTGAGCATAAAACGCATTTTTAAGAGTCATTTTGATTCCTGTATTTTGAAAGGTTGAAAATTAAAAAACTGTAATAGATTGACCGCCACGATTCAAGTTCGACGTTATTTTGGTTCGAGTCGATTCAATTTTGCATTTTTCAACTGATTTGAAAACCGCGTTCCCAAACGTTGACACGGCATTTCAAAATAGTGAAACGACACCGCCGCGAAAATAAAGACCAAAACCAAATACACTAAATTTAGCCACCACGGCATATTTTCATAATACGCGGTCGCGAGTTGTTGCCACAAATACACGCTGTAAGAAATACGTCCGAGATAACGCAAACTGCGCTGCTCAAAAATAGCTTTGATGGGCAAAAAATGCGTCGGCGTACCGAACACAATCACCTGAATCAACGCCGGATAACACAGCATTTTCAAAAGTCCGTCTGCGTCGCTCGGTGAAAAGCAAAGCAAATTCACCAATAAAATAACCGCGCTAAACCAAAACCAAAAAGGCAGATTGCGTAATTTTTGCATCCAATGCGACGGCAATAACGCGGTAAAACACCCCGTCAGCAAAAACAAAAAATAAATACAATAATCCGCCCAAAATATCTGCTTGAAATAAATCAACGTCGATGCGCCAAGTATTAAGCCCATCATGGCTATTAAAATCCGCGAAATTTTACCGCCGCGCCACGCCGACAAAAATAACAGCGGGAACAACAAATAAAACTGTTCTTCATACGCCAACGACCAAGTGTGACCTGCATACCACGAACAGCCATTTTCAAAGGGTAAATTACACAAAAAGACGAGAGACGTTAAAAATTGCTGTCCACTAATTTCGATTACACCTGCGATGTTCAACAACATCACACTCGCCAAATACAACCACAACGGCGGAATAATCCGAAAAAATCGGCGCGTATAGAAGGCACTTAAACAAATTTGTCCGGTGGCATTTCTTTCCGAATTCAACGCGGTGCAAATCACGAAGCCGCTAATGCTGAAGAAAATTAACACGCCCAATTCGCCGAAGCGGGTAATTTGTAGCGAATAGGTTTCGATTTGCGACCAGTATTCCCCCGCGCCGCTGAAGATTAAAAAGTGTTCTACTATCACCAGCATGACGGCAAAAAATCGCCACACGTCAATGTGTTCAATACGTTTAACTGACATAAATACTCATTTTTTTAAATCGTAATATCGTTAATTTCTAACTGTTGAATTTTGGCGCGAGCGTAATCAAGCAACGCTTTTGTTATCGTGGCATCTGCGCCCTGCCCTTGTAATACTTGAATCCGCTGCAAATAATCATCCAATAAAATGTTCGCACCACGTTCAGGTTGCTGCAATTGAGCAATACAAAACTCGCGCCACGTTTGCCATTCTTCACCCGTCAGCGTGTTCGGAAAATTTCTCGCCCGATACCGAAATAACATTTCTGGCAAACGCGCATCTTCGTAATAAAGTGGCAAAGTCGCCAATTGTTCCGGCGCGGTATGGCGAATTTGCGTCATCGCTTTTTTATCAACCGCCGAAAAAAATCCGCCGCTATAAAGTGCTAAATCCACATTCACCGGCGTTTGCGAATCGTCGTACGGTTTATTGAAAACGTCCGTTATTTTTTGGGTAAAAAACGGCGGTTTTTGCTTCAAAACCTGCGTTAATTTTTCGCCATTTTTCAAACATAATTCAACATCAATTCCCAAACGTTGCGTGTCTTCAAATCGCAACACCGACATCGGCGCAAGCACCGGACATTTGTTAATATGAATCGTTTTAAGCGGAATTCGCGCCACATTTTCAGGCAAATCGGCGGTGGCGACAAACAGCCGTTGTTGAATTTCTTCAGCGGACAACGTCAGCAACGGCGCGGGGTCAACACTTAAATCATAAACGATAATTTCATTCGCATTGGTCGGATGCACGCACAACGGCAACACGATTGCCAAACAGTTTTTTTCCGCCGGATACATGCCCGAAACATGAATAACCGGAACGCCGTTGCCCACATTTAACAATTTCAAGACTTGCGCTTTGGTGCGATGTTCAAACAAAAATTGAAACAAACGCGGTTGCGCCTGACGTAATAAATACGCCAACGACAGCGTCGCATAAACGTCTGCGAGCGCGTCATGCGCGTTGGCGTGTTGAATGTGATTGGCGACCGTGAGTTGATCTAATTTGAAAATCGGCTTGTGCGCGTCATCGTAAACCCAGTTAAAACCAGCGGGACGTAACGCATGAGCGGCGCGAAATACATCAAGCAAATCCCAGCGTGAATTCCCGTGTTGCCATTCGCGTTCGTAAGCGTCGTAAAAATTACGATACAAACCGTGGCGCGTCATTTCGTCATCAAACCGAATCGAGTTATAACCCAAATTGCACGTTTCCGGCTGCACGAGTTGAGCATGAATTTGGCGCATAAATTCCGCTTCGTTCACGCCTTTTTCATCGGCAAATTGCGGCGTAATGTTGGTAATCAAACACGCTTCCGGATGCGGCAAAACATCCAAACTCAATTTACAAAAAATGGAAATTGGTTCGTCAATCACATTAAAATTTAAATCGGTTCGCACGCCCGCGAATTGTAACGGTCGGTCTTTTTGCGGATGCGTACCGGTGGTTTCATAATCGTGCCAAAAAAGTGAGTGCGTCATGGTATTATTTTGAATTGAAAATTAACTCACACTTTAACCTAAAATTGTCCTATGCAAAACGTTGATACCTTAATTCACGCCCGTTGGGTTATTCCGATTGAACCCGAAAACGTCGTTTACGATTATTACAGTTTGGCGATTCACGCCGGTAAAATCGTAGACTTATTGCCGACCGAACCTGCTAAACAAAAATATCACAGCGACAACATGGTGGAATTGAACACGCACGCGCTGTTGGCGGGTTTTGTGAACGCGCACACGCACGCCGCCATGACCTTGATGCGTGGTATTGCCGACGATTTGCCGCTGATGGATTGGTTGCAAAATCACATTTGGCCCATCGAACAAAAATGGATGAGTGAAGAATTTGTGCGTGACGGCACGGATTTAGCGATTGCCGAAATGGTACGCGGCGGTACGACTTGTTTTAACGATATGTATTTTTTCCCCGATGTGACCGCGCAGCAAGCCATTCAACACGGCATTCGCGCCAGTTTGGGTTTAATCGTAATTGATTTCCCATCAGTTTGGGCGCAACACAGCGGCGAATATATTGAAAAAGGCGTGGCGTTGCATCACGAATTGCTCGCGGCGGAATTGATTAGTACGCCTTTTGCGCCGCACGCGCCGTATACCGTTTCCGATGAACCGCTGAAACGCATTAACAAATTAGCACACGATTTGAAATTGCCCGTTCACATTCATTTGCACGAAACCGCGTACGAAGTGGAATCGGCGTTGGCTGAAAAAGGTCAGCGTCCGATGCAGCGTTTACACGAGTTAGGATTAGTGAATTCATCCTTGATTGCCGTTCACGCGACGCAATTAAACGATGAAGAAATTCAATTGCTCGCGGAAGTGGGCGCAAATATCGTGCATTGTCCCGAATCCAATTTGAAATTGGCGAGTGGTTTTTGTCCCGTCGCAAAATGTTTGGCGGCGGGTGTGAATGTTGCGCTCGGTACAGATGGCGCGGCGAGTAATAACGATTTGGATATGTTGGGCGAAATGCGAACAGCGGCATTATTGGGGAAAGCCGTTGCTCAAGATGCCAGCGCAATCCCCGCGATGACCGCGTTACGAATGGCGACCATTAACGGCGCGAAAGCGTTGGGTTTGGCGGATAAAATCGGTTCGTTAGAAATTGGCAAAGCGGCAGATGTGATTGCCATAGATTTGAGCGAATTGGAAACGCAGCCGTTATATTGTCCGATTTCACAAATTGTTTACGCTGCCAGTCGCCACCAAGTTTCCGATGTTTGGGTGGCGGGTGAACGTTTATTAGCATCACGCGAATTAACAACATTTGAACTGATAGAATTAAAAGAAATTGCCGCAAAATGGCAAACTCGTTTAACGGAGAAAAATTCATGAGCAACATTTTTAACGACATTCCCGCCAATTTGCCCGAAGAACTTTTCACGCTGTTGTTAGAAAACAAAAACGTGCGGATTGAACGGATTGTGTCGGAAGGACAACGCACGCCAGCGGGTGAATGGTACGACCAAATGCAAAACGAATGGGTGATTGTGTTGCAAGGTGAAGCGGTCATTGAATATGAAAACACCGAGCAGCGCACGTTAAAAGCGGGCGATTATTTGTCGATTCCTGCTAACACGCGCCACCGTGTCGCCTGGACAAGTCACGCTCAACAGACGATTTGGTTGGCGATTCATTGGTTGTGAAATGATTGAAACTAGAACGTTTAAGCGTAGAATGCGAGACAGTCAAATCGATTTAATTTAAGCAATTTTAACCTATTGTAAGGTGGATTCAATGGACGCGAAAAGAAAACACTTATTTCTAATCATGGGTCTATTGATGACCTTTTTATTCTCAAATAATGTAGTGGCGGTGCCGTTCACCTTTACGCCAGTTGATGTCACTGGGAAATTATTAGAGTTTAAAAATCCAGTACGAATAGCGGGCATGGGGGCGACCAATGGGAATGGTTCGGCATCAGTCGGGGCAAAATATAAATACACCAATGTCACCACAGTCAACGGCGTGCAAGTGGATGCGATTGTTGAGATTACCGGTAAAACATCTAACGCAACGGTCACGACCTTTGATCAACCCACGCCAAATGGTGCGGCATATACGACAACGTTTGGCATTTCCGTTCCTGAAGCGGCACTATTTGCGCCAGAAATTACGGTTATTGGCACGGGATACGTTGATTTCACGATTTCTTTCCAAGGCACGGCAGGTAATCCGCTAACCCTTGAAAATTTTTATAATAATTCTATCGACATAGATGGCTCTGAATTTGTGGAATACGGAGGCTTTCAATCGTATCAAATGTGTTCATCACACTGCACCACAACAAACAATCCAGCTGGCGCGTACGTCAACACTTCCGACTTAATCGCCACCACTGGCGCAGGCGGCAATGGTACTCAAAAACGATTTGCCAATAGAACGGGTGGCACTTACAACGGGCTGATTCTTAACGATGCCGGTCGGGTACAAACCGTGTTTGATTCGGTCACAAATTTAAAAATCACCATGGGACAAACCAATGGTGTCGGCGTGCGTCTTTATGGTTCAGTGTTCGTTAATCAACAATATGTGGTCAACCCGCCCGCTATCGTTTTAGCTCCTACAGTGAATCCCTTAACCACAACAAACACTAAACCAAGTATCACCGGATCGGTCGGCGGATTAGTGACGACCACGAATACCTCAATCGGCAGTCCAGTCACTGGCACACAAACGTTTTCGGTCGCCGTCAATAATGTCACATACAACAAACCCAATCCGAATTTAACGTTTAGCGCGGACGGTCTGACGTGGACGTTGAAAATTCCGACGGCTTTGACCGCTGGCGTAACGTACGAAGTCACCGCAATACGAGATGGTCTAAGTGATCAATCGAGCAACGAATTGGTAATTGTGCCGATTTGTATCGCACCAGCAATTCTGAATGCTGACGGAACCGCCTGCGTTACACCTACGGTTAATACCGTGACGCTTTGTCATAGTGATAATGGGCAAAGCTATACCAAAGTGTTAATCAATGACACGGGTGCAAATGGTCACGAATCACACCCCTTTGATGTTTTGGCGGATGCCAATGGCTCGTGTCCAACGCCCGTTCCAGTGACTTGTGTATTACCCGCTGTGCGTGATCCTGCTACAAATACTTGCACTGCGCCCACGCCTAACATTTGTCCAACCTTAGAAACTCTCGGCGCAACAATTCCGAGTTACGCGCTTTCTGACAACGGTAACAAAGTTACGATTTGTCACAATACGTCTAGCGCAACCAATCCGTTTAATCTCATCACCATCAGCATCAATGCGTTGGATACTCACTTGAATAATCACGGCGATTTTTTCACAAAATCTGGCGTATGTCCGACAGATTCTGTGCCGTGTCCGCCTATTGTTTGTACGTTTCCGCAAGTTATCAATGCAGCGGGTGATAGTTGCGTATTGTTGAATCCGCCCACGGTTGATAGTCAAACTACTGCCGATAGTATGCCAACGATTACTGGCACCGTTGGCAACATTGGATTAAGTGCGGGCGAACCGTTTTCAGTGACGTTGAACAGCGTGACGTATAACAAAGGCAACCCAAATTTAACGATTACCAGCACAAGCTGGACGTTGAACATCCCGACACCGTTAGCGGTCGGCACTTATAACGTCGATGCGTTACGCAATAACACGTTACCCGATAGCACGAGCGGCGAATTAGTGATTAAATTAAGCTGCGCCGCACCACAACAACTTAATTTTGCCGGTGATTATTGTATTTCCGCACCCACCGTATTTTCTCAAACTGTTGCTGATACTACGCCAACCATTACGGGAACAGTTGGCAGTGGTTCACTCGGTGCGCCGGCGTTAAGTGTGAATGAAACGTTTAAAGTAATCGTGAATAACATTAGTTACAACAAAGGTGACGCAGCCTTAAACATTAGCGGCACGACGTGGACATTAACCATTCCAGACGCAAATGCGTTGATGGCTAGCACTTCGTATCCTGTTATCGCAACGCGGGACGGAACACTAAGTGGTAGCGGAACGGTGACGATTACGGGCTTGCCGACGGTCGAATCCCAATCCACAACCAATAAAACCCCCATCATTATCGGTACGGTCGGCGATACGCCGTTGAACGTAACCGACACATTTACCGTCACCGTCAATGGTAAAACTTACAACAAAGCGGACGGTAATTTGGTGATTAGCGGTTTAAATTGGACGTTAACTATTCCCGCTGCAAATAAAATTCCCGTTGGAACATACAACGTTGAAGCAGCACACAACGGCACATTAAAAGATAATACAACGGACGAATTGATTATTAACAATCTCAATCCGCCGAGTGTCGATACGAAGGAAACCTTTGACACTACCCCGACGATTACTGGCAAAATTGGCGATGTGGCACTGGGAACTAGCGAAATTTTTACAGTAATCGTCAACAATCAGACTTACACTTCTGGTGATGGTCATTTGATTGTAAATAATACGGATTATACTTGGACATTAACGATTCCAAAAGGCAAAGAAATCGCGGCGGGAACGTACAACGTTGACGCGGCACGCGATGATTTAAAAGATACTACGACGAACGAATTAAAAATTAAACCTTGTGCGTTGCCCAATGTCGTAAATGAAATCGCCGACACTTGTTCTATTCCTGTACCGACCGTTGTGCCGCAAATTATCACGAGTAGCACGCCCGTTTCGCCTGTGATTACTGGAACAATTGGTGAAGTTCCACTCGGTACACGCGAAACATTTTCCGTCACCGTGAAAACAGCCACGCCGCAAATTTATAATAAAGACGATGGCGCGTTAGTCATTAACACACTAAATTGGACGTTGACGATTCCAGCCGCTAAAGCGATTCCAGCAGGAACCTATGAAGTCGAAGCTGCTCGCAATATCACCGCAAAAGATGTGACGCACGATGAGTTAGTCATTAACTTGGTTTGCGAAGTGGGGCAAACCAAAGTGGGTAACACTTGCGTTTTAAACTCCTCATTGCCCACAGTTAATTTTCTTTCCACCGACGACACGACACCGACATTAACAGGAACAGTGGGCAATTTGGCATTAAGTGACACTGAAGATTTTGCGGTAAACGTGAATCAGATTACTTATGACAAATCACAAATTATTTTTAGTGGTGTGACGTGGACATTAACAATTCCTTTTGCAAATGCGTTATCGATAGGAAAGTATGATGTGGTTGCCGCACGCAATGCGACTTCAACAGACATTACCAGCGGCGAATTAACGATTACCGAATGTATCGAAACGAAAAAAATTAACATTACTGGCGATTGCGTGCCGCAAAGTGTGGTGCCAACGGTAAATGCGTTAAATGCACCGATAACCGCTGCGTCGATAATCGTCACCGGAACAGTCGGTGATTCGGCATTAGCAAATAGCGATGTATTTACCGTAAAAGTAAGTAACGCCGCACACAGTAAACTTGCAGGTGATTTGACAGTTACGGGGGTGGATTGGGCGTTTGTGTTGACGGAGCGTTATGAAGGAACTTTCGACGTTGATGCTGTCCGAAATGGCAAAGCAGATTTGACTAGCGGAGAATTAGTGATTACCGACAATATCGACATTTGCAACGCGGGGACGAGTCAAGCCATTAAGCACAGCGAATGGGATGGTAGAAAAGAAAGTAAAACGTATTATTTAGGTAAATGCGCGTTACCCGAATGCACCGCTGAAATTACCACTGAATGCACGCCCGCATTGCCTAAAAGTCCTCATGAACTCGGTCAAGCATTACCTGATGAGCCGCTTTCAATTGCGAATCAATATGTTCCAGTCAGAGAGTTGGTTTATTGTGATAATGGCAGTGTGAAAAGTAGTATTCCGGCAACTAATGTCACTATTAAACGAGCGCGAATTGTGAATGCGTCAACGGAGAATGGCACGATTGATTTGACCGGCATGCCAACGAAAATGCGCTATGGGGTTAAAGCGTCAGCAATAGGTACGATGGATATTAGCAATGCCACGATTAACGAGGGTCAAGCGACGGGCGCAACGTTAACGGGCGTTACACTAAACGATGTTTATATTGATACGGCTGTGGATTATATCGATGCGGACGGGAATCGTGTCACCGGCAATACGACCTATATTAAAGTGATGGGTGGGACGACTAAACCTACAACGACCAAGGAAAATGGTACGATTGCTGATGGCACGATTATCAGCGGCATGATTACCGCTGGCGAAGATGCTGCCGGTAATCCGGTGCGTGGTAGTGTAACTACAGGACTTTATGATATTGATATAAATAACGCCAATACTGTCCTCACCGAAGGGCGACGAGTCAAAGGCGCGATTGTAAATGCTACGATTGAAGCGGCACGAACGACTACTGTGAATGGCGTAACCGTGGTTGACGAAGGAACCATTACCAGTGGTCAAATGGATCTCGACATCGCTACCGCGTCTACATTCGGTACGGTAATTAACGCCACACTCACTGGTGCGACTGTTTCAAATACGAATCACTGCTTCACCAGTGGCAAAGTCGGGGAGCATGGTCAGTTGAATTGGCGGGAAGTTATAAAAGAGTAATTTTTACGTTCCCGCCTCTTCAAAAAAGGCGTGCAGTTTAAAAAGTCGATGTTAATATCATCGACTTTTTTTATTGAATTCATGAAAACGAATAGTTGAAACCAGAATGTTCAAGCGTAGAATGCAAGCAATGCAAATGTAGCTAAGTAGACTTAAATTTAAATAACGTGAACCAACAACAAGAGGTGATTTTAATGAAAACCCAGAAAAAACGTTTATTTTCAATAACAGGCATATTGATAGCCGCTCTAATGTCGGGTCAGGTTGTTGCGGATGACAAGAAGAGTGAATGTTCTACACTAAAAAAATTCACAAAAACAGGCATTCCCAAGTATGCTTATTATGACAGCGACAGTGACGAGGAAAGAGATAATCATGATGAAAGCGGGGATGATGGTGACCGCACGCACAGTGATAATGACAAAGTAACGTTTTGTGATCATAAGGAGGATGGTGGATTTATACTCACCACATTAAGACGTAAAGACCTACAAAATCATGATGATGATTACTTCACTACAACGGGCGTTTGTCCGACAACTTCTACAGATTGCCCCGAGGAAGATAAAGGTAAAAAAGGTGATCATAAAGACTATCATAATGCTTGCTCGACGCTAGATCACATTAGTCAAACCATTCCAGTTTACGCTTATAAAAACAAGGCGTGCAATAGCGATAGTAGTAAGTCTTGCCATAATGAGGATGATGAGGATGATAGTGATCATGGAGAAAAAGTAATTATTTGCCACAACGAAGGTGCTGGTAGCACAACGCCTAAATTTGAACGCATAGAAATCAGCACTCATGCAATGAAGGCGCATTTAAAGAATCATAATGATTATGTCAGCAAAACGGGGGTGTGTCCGACAACTTCTGTGCCTTGTCCACCACTCACTTGCACATTGCCAGAAGTTCTAAATCCCACTGGAACTGCTTGCATTACCACAGGGCAACTAGCCGTTACACCAACGGTGACTCCGCAATCTACCACTGACACCACGCCAAGTTTAACAGGTACAGTGGGAACGACAGCATTAGGCTCAGACACTTTTACGGTAAAAGTAGGTGTAAACGGTGCTACCTACTATGTCACATCTGGTACACCGAGAATTACTTTTAGTGGCACAAACAACACGATATGGACGTTACAGATTGCGACTGCGTTACCCGTTGCAACGTATGACGTGATTGCGACACGCAATGGCACGACTGACACCACTACCGATGAATTAATAATTCAGAGCAATCCGCCTAGTCGTGTCCCGACAGTGACACCGTTAACTACGACAATCACTGCGGAGTCGATAATAATCGCTGGAACAGTCGGTGAAGTTGCGTTAGTCCCAGATACTTTTGCTGTAACAGTGAACAACGCCGCACACCCCACTAATATTACTGGCACTTTAACAGTAACAGGTTTGACGTGGGCATATACACTGACGAAACCATTTTATGAAGGTACGTTTGACGTTAATGCAATCCGAATGGTTGGCGGTGTATCAACTCCAGATACAACCCACGGTGAATTGATTATTACCGACAAGATTGATATTTGTAACGCAAACGTAAATCAATCGATTAACCGCAGCGCGTGGGTTGGCAGTAAAGAAAGTTCAATCAATTATTATATGGGAAAATGTAACATTACCGGCGATTCACCTCTGCCACCTTCTTTTGATAATCGTTGTCCACTAATTTCTGCCCCTCCCTATGTCAAAGTAACAAAAGAGCTTTGTGATAATGGTGGCGTTAAAAGCGATGCGTCTATAAATACTGTCACCGTTAGACAGGCGCAAATCGTGAATGCGTCAACGGAAAATGGCACGATTAGTGGTGCGATTAGCGGAAAATTGAAATATGGGATTAAAGCTGAAAATGTCGGCGCGTTAGAACTTAATAATGCCACAGTTAGCCAAAACCAAACAACCGGTGTAACACTATCAGGCGGCGTAACACTGACCGGCGTTACACTGACCAATGCGTCTATTGATTTTGCTGACACGACTCTTACTTGTACTAATTCTGATGGTACTTGGAACGTTTTGGGCGGAACAACAAAACCCACGACAACCACAACTGATGGAACGATTAACGGCACGATTGTCAGCGGCATGATTACAGAAGGCAAGGATGCCAGTGGCAAACCCATTCGCGGTAATGTAACTACAGGCACTTATGATTCAAACATTACCAACTTAAATAACGTTACCACCAAAGGTCGCAGAGTCACGGGTACGCTGATAAACGCGACCATTACAAACGCACAAACGACGACTATAAATGGTCAAACATTTGTTCTTGATGGCACCATTACCACCGGTGAAATGTTGCCAAATACGGCTTCGACGTTCGGCACGGTTTTTAACGCTACTCTCACGAATACCAATGTTTCCAGCACGAATCACTGTTTTACCAGTGGTACAGTCGGAACCCGTGGTCAGTTGAATTGGAAAGAAGTTGTAAAAGAGTGATTTTGGCGTTCCCGCTTTTTTAAAAAAGGCGTGTAGTTTAAAAAGTCGATGCTAATATCATCGACTTTTTTTATTGCATTCATGAAAACGAATACCTTGCGCCATCAAATCAACACACGCATTTTATTTTTAGCGTGTTGTATCTTTATCAGCGGCGGAACCGTCACGCTTTGGCAAGCTAAACACGCCGTGCAAGATGAAATGCACTCGTCCATTCATTTGGCTGAACACTTGATTACATTTAATCTTTCGCAATCCAATCTTCGGACGGAATGGCTTTCACAACTCAATGCGTTAAAAGAAACGCGCCATTTACGCATTCAACTCAAAGATTCAGCGGGAAAAGTGTTAAATGTTCCGCCAATCCAAATCACGCCAATTTTAGAAACACCGCCGCGTTGGTTTGTGAATTTGGTCACGAGTTCACCTATGAAAATCGAACGCGCTTTTTTTACCAATGACGGACAACAACTGATTGTGTCGATTGAAGCGAATCCGCTCAACGAAATTAGTGAAGTTTGGGCAGAAAGTTTGGCGTTTTTTGGGCTGTTTTTTTTGTTCATTGCGCTGATTTTTGGGGTAATTCACGTTGTTTTCAATCGCGTTTTAAAAGCAATTTTGGTGATTGTGCAAGGATTAGAACGAGTAGAATTGGGCGATTATCAAACTCGTTTGCCGACTTTTTCCAGCGATGAAATGAATCAAATTGCCCGCGCCACGAATCAATTGATTGAAAAATTAAACGCAAGCCAACATGAAAATCGCGCCTTGACGCAACACAATTTGGCGATTCAAGAAGATGAACGCCAACATCTCGCGCAAGAATTACACGACGAATTGGGGCAATCACTCACAGCGATTAAAGTGATGGCGGTTACGATTGCGCGTGTGGAAAATTCTCAAAATACCATTATCAAACAAAGTACCGACGCGACGATTCAAATTTGCGACCATTTAATGAGCGTTGTGCGTTCGATGATGCAACAATTGCATCCGTTGATTTTGACCGAATTGGGTTTAAAAGCCGCGCTCGACGATTTGATTTCACATTGGCAAACGCGCCACTCGGGCATTTTCATTACGTTTCATTGCGATAACGACCTTGAAACATTGCCCGAAACTATCAGCATTCATATTTTTAGAATGGTGCAAGAATGTCTAACGAATATCGTGCGACACGCCAACGCAACGGAAGTTTTGATTGTTTTGACGCTCGATGAACAGGATTTTTTAGCGTTGAAAATAACCGATAATGGGCAAGGTTGCGACGCGCAAACCATCAAAAATGGTTTTGGTTTGTTGAGTATGCGCGAACGTGTGCGTAGTTTGAATGGTGAATTTACAATTGAAACACAACCTCAAAACGGCATGATAATTCATGCAAGAATTCCCTTATGAAAACAGAAAAAATAACCGTTATTCTCGTCGATGATCACGCAATAGTTCGCGCAGGTTTTCGTTTGTTATTATCAACCGAAGAAACGATTGAAGTCATTGCCGAAGCGGAACGCGGTGAACAAGCGTTACAACTTTATAGCGATTTAAAACCCGATATTATTATTATGGATTTATCGATGGCGGGAATGGGCGGTTTAGAAACCACGCGCCGTTTGGTTTTGCGGCATGAAAACGTAAAAATTATTGTGTTCAGCGTGCATTATGAAAAAGTGTATGTGCAACGCGCGATGAATGCGGGCGCGAAAGGTTATATTTGCAAACACGCACATCCTGAAGTCTTAATCACTGCGATTAAAAAAGTCGCAAACGGTGAAATCTACGTTGAACCGAATTTGATTGATGAGGCTGAAAATTCGTCCGATTCAATGGATTATCAAGCGATTATTGATGCGTTTTCACCACGAGAATTTGACGTTTTTTTGTTATTGGCGAAAGGATTAACCGCTCACACCATTTCTGAAAAATTATGTTTAAGTTATAAAACCGCTGCGAATTACGGCACAAACATTCGTCAGAAATTAAACGTGAATTCAGGCGCAGAATTGGCACATATTGGGTTGTTGTTGAATTTGAGGCAGTAAGAAAGACGCTTGCCTTAACTAAAATCAAGCAAGCGTCTTTTCTAAGAAACGAAAAAATCAGTGTTTTTTATCGGCATCTTCGCCAATTGCCCAAATTTCAGTGGCGGTTTCGATAATTTTACCAGTTGCCGCTTCAACTTCTACTTTGGTTTCAATTCCCGCATCACTGACGATGTCAATTTCGTAAGAGGCACTGCCATCCGCCTCAATTTCGTATTCAATTTCTTGAATTTTTCCAGGATGTGCTTTTAATGCAATGGCACTTGCCTCTTGTTCAGTGATTTTTGCGTTTTTCTTAAACGCTTCATTCTGAGCATTACTCACTTCAGATTCTTTTTCGATGATTTTTCCATCAGCCACATCACACACGAATTCCCATTCTGCGCCCGATTTATCACGGACTTCAACTTCGTATAATGCTTTGCCGTTGCTAGCGTTTAGACGTTCCAACTTCAACATTGTGCCTGGTTTCTCTTCCGCAACAGCTTGTAAACAAGAATCTAACGTTGTGTCAGCTGCATAAATACTAGGTGCAAGCGTAATCAAACCAAGAGCAAAACCGATATTGATTGCCATTTTTTTCATGTTATTACCTAAAAATTAAAGTTAATGGAGGTTTAAATTTAATACATATTACGCATTTTTAACAAGATAATTTTGCACAAAAAGAAAATCAGGAAAAATTCCTATATTATTTTGCCAACGTGAAATTTAGAATGAATCACACTTTTTGTTTCACTCATTCTAAATTTCAAACATGACAACAAGATACAACGTCACGCACAGCGACGATACATTCACATTAACGGGAACACCTGAAACAATCGAAGCAAGCGTTGGCAGCGACACATTTATCATTAACGACAAAAACATTCAAAAATTCATCATTGACGGTGGCACCAATACAACAGGCGATGCCGTGGTGAAACCTGTTTATTTTGCAGAAGGCAAACTTTCAACCGTTAAAACATCTCTCGATACACCAAACGCTACGGACACCATTAAATTTAATAAAACAGGTGATTTTTCTGCCTTAGAATTTTCACATATTGAACGTATTGAGTTAGCAAATGGTGCAGCCGCGACATTCACCAGCGGACAATTAGACGATGCAATCGGTTCTTTGGGCGAAGCAACAGACAATAATGCTACTGGCTTCAATCCTGGTTTACATTTTTACGGTGTACTCGGCGGCAAAACTGAAACGGTAAAAGTCATAGTTGATTATGAAAACTTCACTTTTACACCCGCCGCAACCATTATTGATGCAAAACCAGCCACTTATCACAAAGGTGATTTTCAATTGGACGACGCATCGGTTGGGGATTTATTTCACAACGTTTTGCATTCTGACGACTTTGCCAAAAATAGCACACCGAAAAGTTACGCCCGTGCCGATGGTTCAAACAGTGCAGATTACGGAAAAGGCAGTAATGGCGTTGATAACGCAACCTTGCGTTTGGGCAATGACACTTATTTTGGCGGTGCAGGAAATGATTTGTTAATTGGTCATCAAGGCGCGGATTCATTGGACGGTGGAACAGGTAATGATACATTTTTAATTACCAGTTTCGGCGGTGTTTTAGGCGCAGCGGGTAAAGCCGATGACGGAAATTTAGAATGGATTGCTGGCGATGTCATTATTGGCGGAAGCGGCACGGATACATTACGAATTACGGGCGGCGCAGCAACTTCAACAATCGTCACACTCACCGACAAGAATTTTAAAGGCATGGAAATCGTGCAAGTCGGCGCAACAGTTGGACGCTTAAACGTAGAAGACGCGGCGTTGCAATTGTTAAATAATCATTATTATCAGGATGTGGCTGGCATAATTACAGGTAAAGATTTACGCGCGGGTCAAACCGCTGATAACGTCATCGTCGATGCCAGTGCAATCAAAACGAATGGTTTAACATTTATCGGTAACGCTAATAAAAACACGTTTATCGGCACGAGCAAAGCCGATACGTTTATGGGTAACGGCGGCAACGATGTTTTAACAGGTGGCGCGGGCGCAGATAAATTTGTTTTTGGCAAAGTTCACGCACAAACAATTACGGGCGACGCAACCACGATTCAAACTTATCAAGACGTGGCTTCTGATTTAACGGGCGTTGATACGATTACTGATTTCAAATCTGGCACCGATAAAATTGCGTTGAATCTTGAATTCTTCAATGTGCCAACAGGTTCAACCATCAAAATAAATCCAGCATATTATCTTTCATTTGATAATGGTTATTTGTCTTTCGATAAAACCACGCACACATTGTCTTACGATGCGGATGGAAACGAAGCTGGAAACTCTGTTTCGTTAGTTGTTTTGGCAGGCATTTCAAATTTAACCGCGAATGATTTTATCGTTGCGTAATCTTTTTTAGTTTTTGAAAAATGGGTTCTCCCCACACACTCTTACCGCGATGTTGAAAAACATCGTGGTTTTTTTATTTTATGATGGTTCGTGAATTATGAAAAAACTTATTTACATTGGCTTAGTCATTTCATCGGTGACAAATACAGCCTTTGCCGAAGACAAACCGCAAGATTTAGGCATTATGAATATCGTCGGCGTTTCGCCCGTGGGTGAAAATAATATCGACGCGCTCAAACTGCCAACCACCGTGCAAACGGTTTCGAGTGAGCAATTCGATAAAGCACAAACGATTTCGCTTTCGGAATATATCAATCGTTATTTGGGCAGCGTTCACGTTAATGAAGCGCAAAATAATCCGTTGCAACCTGATATTTCGTATCGTGGCTTTACTGCGTCACCGTTGATGGGTTTGCCGCAAGGTTTATCGACTTACGTTAATGGCGTGCGTTTCAATGAACCGTTTGGTGACACGGTGAATTGGGATTTAATTCCGCAAGGCGCGATTGATTCGATGGCGATGTATTCGTCGAATCCTGTTTATGGTTTGAATTCGCTCGGTGGCGCGATTGCGATTAAAACGCAAACGGGTTTTTCATCGCCTAAACATCAACTCGAAGTTTATGGCGGTTCATTTGGGCGACATTCTGAAGAATTAACCAGCGGCTGGAATAATGGAACGTGGGGTTATTTCGTTGACATCAATCATTTTGAAGAGGACGGTTGGCGCGATTTTTCACCAACGAAAGCGGATCGTGTTTTTGGCACGTTGAGTTGGCGCGGCGATAAAGGTTCACTCGATTTAACGTTGGGCGCGAACGATAACAATATGCGAGGAAATGGC